>Ga0116223_10000658_pt1 | contig 40407 bp, 40 predicted proteins | sample Sb_taG_3_FD_90092 | JGI IMG/M metagenome (GOLD analysis project Ga0116223, IMG submission 90092) | Peat soil microbial communities from Weissenstadt, Germany - Sb_50d_a_PC metaG | ecosystem: Environmental > Terrestrial > Soil > Wetlands > Peat | place: Germany: Weissenstadt | collected 2010-09-21 | reverse complement strand
TCCCTCCGGCCTGCCGCATATCGGCACTTTCGGCGAGGTCGCGCGCACCAGCATGGTCAGGCATGCCTTCAGGATCCTCACCGGCGATTCCGTGAAGACGCGGCTCATCGCCTTTTCCGACGACATGGATGGGCTGCGCAAAGTGCCTGACAACATCCCGAACAAGGAGCAGGTCGCAGCCCATCTCGGCAAGCCTCTGACGCAAATTCCCGATCCCTTCGGCACGCACGCGAGTTTCGGCGCACACAACAACGCCAGGTTGCGCGGCTTTCTCGATCAATTCGGCTTCGACTATGAATTCGCCTCGGCGACCGATTATTACAGGTCCGGCCGGTTCGACGCGGCCCTCTTGCGCCTGCTCGCCCGCTACGAAGCGGTGATGGCGATCATGCTGCCGAGCTTCCGGCAGGAGCGCGCCGCGACCTATTCGCCCTTCCTGCCGATCCATCCGCGAACCGGCATCGTCATGCAAGTGCCGATTGAGGCGATCGATGCCGCAGCCGGGACGATCGTATGGCGCGATCCGAAGACCGGGGAGCGGTTCGTCACGCCGGTCACCGGCGGCCGCTGCAAGCTGCAATGGAAGCCGGATTGGGCGATGCGCTGGTATGCGCTCGGGGTCGATTACGAGATGGCCGGCAAGGATCTCATCGACTCGGTCAAGCTCTCCGGCGAGATCGTGCGGGCGCTCGGCGGCACGCCGCCCGAAGGCTTCATCTACGAGCTGTTCCTCGATGAGAAGGGCCAGAAGATCTCAAAGTCGAGAGGCAATGGCCTGACGATCGAGGAATGGCTCACCTATGCGAGCCCCGAAAGCCTGTCGCTCTTCATGTATCAGAAGCCGACCGCGGCGAAGCGGCTCTATTTCGACGTGATCCCGCGCACCGTCGACGATTATCTTGCCTTGCTCGACGCCTATCCGCGCCAGGACGCGAGGGAGCGCCTGGGCAATCCGGTTTGGCACATCCATGCGGGCGAGCCTCCGGAGCCGGAAATCTTGCGCCACGAAGGTCGCGGCACCGCGATCTCCTTCGGCATGCTGCTCAATCTCGCGGCGGTGGCCAACAGCGAAGACCCGCAGGTTCTATGGGGCTTTTTGCGCCGCTATGCGCCGGATGTTTCGCCGGCGAGCCATCCGCGCCTCGATCGGCTCGTCACCTATGCGGTGCGCTACTTCCGCGACTTCGTCCGGCCGAACAAGACCTATCGCCTGCCCGACGAAACCGAGCGGGCTGCCTTGCTCCAACTCTCCGATAGGCTCGCAAGCCTGCCCAAGTCCGCGAGCGCCGAAGAGATTCAAACTGCGCTCTACGACATTGCGCGGCCGATCCCACGCTATCAGGACTTCGCCGCGAAAGGCGTGACGCCCGAGCGGCCGGGCGTCTCCAATGAATGGTTCAACATGCTCTATCAGGTTCTCCTCGGCGAGAGCCGCGGCCCACGCTTCGGTTCTTTCATTGCGCTCTATGGAATCGAGGAGACACGCAAGCTGATCGCCGACGCTCTTTCCGGCGAGCTGGTGCGCCAACACGCGGCTTCCCTCGAGGCTAAAGGCGGCGCACAGCTCCCCTCTCCCCGCTTGCGGGGAGAGGGGTAGGGTGAGGGGCCGGGGGATTAGGGCAATGCGTGGCTTACATGGCCATGAAGCCCAGCGCGCCAGGGAATTGCGGCGCGAACGAACCGCAGCCGAGCCGCTGACAGCGTCATCGAAACCATTCTCGCCGCACTTGAGCGGCGGACGACAGTGTAGCAAATCACCCGGCCCCTCACCCTAACCTTCTCCCCGCAAGCGGGGAGAGGGGATGACAGCGTCACCCCCCGCCGTGTTTGGCGAGCGACAAAGCGGCGAGATATTTCCAAGCCGTGAAGGCGCCGAGCGCGACGAGCGCGAAGAGAAGCGTCGAACCCAGAATTTCGATGAGAAAGGCGAAGAAGCGGCCGAAAGGGCCGCGCGGCGGTGCCACCTCTTCGGCGGCGGGCGGAGGCCGGCGCCGCGCGGCAATTTTCTCCTGCGCCTCGGCGTAGGCGCGGGCCGCCTGTTCGAGCGTCCCATCGGCGGCGAGCGCCTTTTCCCGCTCGATCAGCCGGCGCGCGATATAATCCGTGACCGCATCGACGAGCGGCTCGATCCGCTCGCTTTCGGCGAGCACGATTCGGCCGTGCCGCGTATCCTGGATGAACCGATAGGTGCGCCGGTCGTGGGCCATTTCGACGAAGCCGATCATGTCGATGAACAGTCGCGGCCGCTCGGTCGATACGAGGCCGATGTCGAAAAGATCGATGTCTTTGGGGATCTCGGCAGCGATCGGCAGAAGCGCGTCGCGCAACATCTCAAGGCGGGCGATTTCCGCCCCGCGCAACTCCGCGATGACCTTGGTGCGCTCGGCATCGTCGAGCCTGGCGCGGCGGACGGCGAGCTTCAGCTTGTCGGACGGGCGCCCGTCTTGGTCCGCCTGTTGGCCGTCGCTTGCCGGCGGCGCCGCGAAGTCCCGGCTTTCCACGCGCCCTGCTCCTTGGTTAAGTCTTTCTTAATCTAAATGAATGGCGCCGGCTGGCAATCCTTCTTGGAGCATATCATTGGGACGGCCTTAGGCCGGCACAAAGATTTCGCCCTTGCCGAGCACCGCCATGTCGCCGGCGAAGCGGCGCAGCGGCGCTCTGAAGAGCCTGGCCGCGCCGCGGCTTTCGGCCAACAAGAATCGGCCGAAGACGGCGGCGAAGGCCGAGGCGAATGTGCCGCAATCGACAAAGGTCGGCGACAGAGCCGGGGGCTTGGCGAGCACGATCGTGCCGCGCCGCATGAGATAGCCGGGGCTGACCCCGCTACGGCCGAGGACGATCAAGGTTCCGGCGATGAGCCGGCTGCCGAGCCAATCCCCGGCGTCGCCTTCGATCAGGATCGTGCCGCGCCGCAATCTGTCGCCTGCCCGCTGTCCGGCCGTGCCGCGCAGCACGAGAAGGCCGCCGGTCATGCCGTGAATTTCGCCCTCGCGCGGTGCGGCGAGGAAATCCCCGGCATCGCCGATGATCTCGAGCCGTCCGCCGGCCATGGCGGAGCCGGCATAGGGCCCGGCGTTGCCGAAGATCACCAGCTCGCCGCCGGTCATCTTGCGGCCGGCATTGACCCCGACGTCGCCGGCGACGACGAGGCGGCCCTGCTGCAAGCCTTGGCCGACGCCATCGAACCGCTCCGAGCCGACCTCGAAGCGGATCTCTTCGGCCGATCCGGCCCTAATCCGGAAGAGATCGCCGACGGCGAGCTTTTCGCGCGTCGTCGCGAGATCGATCGCGGCAATGTCCTTGCTGCTCTTGCCGGCAAGCCGATGCGGCAGGAGCGGCGAGAGATCGAGCCGCTGGGGCGGAGTCACTTTGAGGGTGAAGACGAGCGGGTTCACGGCAGCAGGTCCTTCAAATGGAAATGGAAGGGGCCGAGCTTGCCGCCGTAATTGCCGGCGCTGACGCGGCTCGCCCCATTGCGCGACCCGAGCTTGACGATCGCGGCGAGGCCGGCGCGCATGGCGTCGGCGACGGCCGCCTCGGTCAGCCCGTCGATGACGATTTCGAGAACGCAGCCAATGTCGTCGTCGAGCTCGGTCGCCACCGCGCCCTTGAGGCTCGGGCAAAAGGCGTCGTTCGTCGAGGCATGCAAGGCCTTGTATTTCGAGCCGACCTTCGAGCCGGAACGCACGATGCCGCCAGGAAAGGGCATGATCGCATCGCGCACCTCATTCATCGCGTCGACCGCCGCCTCGGCGGCGCGCAAGGTCTTCTCGTAATCCGTGCCCAGGATGAGGAGATTGCCGCCGCCGACGGCCGCCTTGGTGAGACCGGTCGTCGCCTCGCAGAGGAATTCGCCGTCCATCACCGGGATCCGCCAGAAATGGCGATCGCCGAATTTCTTCGAAATCTGCCAGCCGTCGCCGAAGTAGCGCAGCAAGTCGCCGAGCTTCAGCTCCTCCTCGGATCTTAGATCGGCGAAACAGGCGGAGCCCGGCGAGGTCAGCACGCATTGGCCGACGCGGTTGACGAGCTGCGTCTGCAGGTCCTTGCTCGACATGGCGAAGATCAGGACGCGCACGCCCGGGCGGCCGTCCGGGGTGTCGCGCGGCTCGACCTCGCAATCGATCGACGCCTCGCAGCCGCAGCCGATGACCGAGGTCGCAAAGCCGGTCATGGTCACCGCCGCCTGCCGCGCCCAACGCTTGCTCGGCGCAGTGATGGTGAGCGCCGTGCCACGCATCGGAAAGGCCTCGGCGAAAGTCTCGTCGACGCGCACGCCATTCTTGATCATCGCCCGCATGCGACCTCCTCGAATGCATAGTCGCGCGCGATCGCTCCCGCTGGCACTTTGAACATGTCGCGGGACAGGCCGTAGAGGTCGTCGTAATAGGTTGAAAGCCGGCGATCCACGCCGGCGTCGTAGCTCGGCTGAACCGTCAGCGCGCGCCCATAGCGATAGTGCGTCACGCGTCCGTCGCGAACCACGAGGTCGCCGTCCTTGAACACGAGATGCGCGAAGCGGAACATTTGCGCCCGATCCGGATCGTCGTGATAGACCGCGACATCGGCCAGCGCGCCGGGGCTCAAATGCCCGCGATCCTTGAGGCCGAGGAGCTTAGCCGGCGCAACGCGCGTCATGGTCGCGATCTCGCTGAACGAATATTCGCGGCTGATCGACGGCAAGGTGGTCATCTCCACCGCTTCCTTCGGCAGATCGGCAAGCCAGCGCGCCCGCGCGTCGCGGCTCATGATGAGCGCGAAAAGATCGGGATACGTTGTGTACGGGGCGCCGTTCGGATGATCCGTCGTGAAGAAGACGCGCGTCGGATCGTTGATCAGCAGGAACAGCTCAAGGCCGCACGCCCATTGTACGGCGTTGTAGAAATTGTCCGACTTGTAGAGATAGGGGACGACGCCTGCGCCGTTCGTCTCTCCGTCGAAGATCACCGACTTGCGCGGCTTTGCCATGGGTACCGCGCTGAACTGGCGGATGACGTCGAGCGACACGGTCACCGTCTGCCGGAACATCACCTGGCCCACGTCGACGGTCAAAGATTTCGGGGCTGAATTGACCGCCTCCGCGAGCTGCGCGGCTGCGGAAGAAAAGCCGCGTTTGCCTTCCTTCCCATAGGAATAGAATTGCAGATGGGCGAGATGTATCGGCTTGTTTCCCGCTGCCGCGATCGTCTTGAGCGCCGTCTCGACATTGCCGGGAACGCCGAGATTATTGATATGAAGATGCAGCGGATGCGGGATGCCGAGATCGACGACCGCCTGCTGCAAGGCCTGGAAAATCTGGCGCGACGTCACTCCGTAGGTCGGCACGACATCGTCGAGATCGAAGGTGCGCACATTGTTCTGAAAGGCGACCGACCCGCCGGGATTGATCGCCTTGATTCCCAGGCCCTTGCTTGCCGCGAGCGTTGCACCGGCATAATCGGCGACCGCCGTCCTACTTTTGCCGTCGCGTAGCAGCGACAGCAGAAAATCGTCCTCGCCGAGCACCGTCAAGTTGCCTTTGTCGAGGATCGGAATGTCGGCGAGTTCGAGATGCGAATGCAACGCATAATGCGGCGGAACGGCCGGCTCGATGACAGTCGTAAATCCCATGGCGGCATAGCGGCAGCCGGTCTCGAAAGTCGACCAGCCGGCCGTCGACAAAGGGGTCGCCGCGGGGCGCGGCGTATGGCCCCGATGATTCTCCGGCAGCAGCAGCCGGGCGGTGTTCACGTTTCCGCTGGCAACATGCGAGTGAATATCGATGGCGCCGGCCATGACGATCTTGCCGGAGACGTCGTAGACGGCGTCCGGCGTCTCGCCTTGCGCCGGCGCGACGATCCGATCGCCGCGTATCCATATATCGCCCACTCCGTCTCGCCCGCTTTCGGGATCGATGACGCGACCGCCGGCAAGGCGTATCAACATCCCTCGCTTCCTTTCGTCAGATTCTGGTCGATGAGGCCGATGATTTCCGAGACGCGCGGCGCGTCGCTCGGGCTCTTCGCCTGGATCAGAGTGAAGGTCCCAATATCGCGCGCATATTCGATGCCGTCATGGTCCTTCCCCGGACAGCCGACATCGATTTTCACGCGCGGCGGATAGTGAAAGCGGGTCTGCGGCCTTGCCAGCGCGACGAAAGGGATCTGCCGCTTCCATTGCGGCGACTCGGCCCCATAAGCGGAAATCCATAACGCCGCGTCAGCCTCGTCGGCATCGATCATGCGGTTGGCATCGAAACGCCACGTGTCGTGTTCGGGATAGCCGCGGCCGAACCCGGTGCGCATCGGGAACCCGGTCATCCATCCCGACGTCTGCACTACGCCGGAGGCGTTCATGCCCAGCTCCACCGGCAGAGTTGAAAACCGTGTCTTCTGGTTGAGGTCGACGACGAGCCCCTGGATCATTTCGATCGCCAATCTATCGAGCGATTCGGCCGACCAGACGACGACACCGAAATGCGCCGCGCGCAACTGCGCGGCCAAATCCGTGAACTTCTGTCCAAGGGCACCATTCATGCGGGTCTTTCGCTGAAGAACGGCGGCGCGCAGGCCGGCCAAGGCGTGCGGCAGTGCGCCGGGCGTGGCTGCGATCTCGGCCGCGCCGACCTCCGCCGCCTCCCCGCGGCTCGGACCGAGCCAGAAAACCTTGCGCGCAGCCTTCGTCTCGCTGAGGCGCGGCGGCGCGGCGAGATCGAGACGCTTCGGCAAGTCGGGCCAGGAATCGCGCAGCTTCGGACCCACGAAGAGCACGCAATCGGCGCGCAGTCGCGCGTCGTTCGGCGTCGTAAGCATCCGGCCCGCCTGACGCATGACGTCGAGATCGCGAAGCAAAATCTCGCTGTGCACATGGTCGTAGGCGCCACGCAATTTCTCGGCCAGCGCAATCGCGGCGCGCGCGCCGGCCACATCGGTGGCGAGCCCGGCGATGACCGGCAGCCTGGCCTGTTCGAGCAAACGCGCCGCCACTGCGGCGGCCGTCTCAAGTGAGACCGCCGCACCCTCCACAAAAGCCTTCATATTATTCCTTGCTCCGTCGCCGCTGCGAACTGAGGCGGGAGATGTCCATCTACTTATCGTATTTGATATAAGCGAAGCGTTGATCCTCAGTAGGAGTCCCTTCGAGCGCACCTCCTTCTTTGCTCGGCTGCCAGTTCACGACCTCCTCGATCTTCTTCGCCAATTGGAAATCTTTGTCGGTGATGCCCTTGGCCGCATGGTTCTTCAGGCGCACTTCCACCCAGGCATAGGAAGCCGTCAGATCGGGGTGATGCCAAGCCGCCTCGGCCAGATGGCCGACCGCGTTGATCAGCATGAGCGTACCTTTCCAGCTGTGCGTTCGATAGGTCCGCCGTATCCAGCCGTCTTCGTAACGCCAGTGCGGCAATTCGCTTTCGAGCCGCGCCTTGATCGCGGCTTCGTCATAGGCCTGCTCTCGTCTGGCTGCACTCATCGAAGGCCCTTTCGCAGATAACTCCTCGCAGTATGACAATATAGGCGATCTCGGTCCAGTCTGGAGCGCGCGCGGGGCACGAGTTCCCATTTTATCTCTCGGTTGAACGGCGCGTTCCGCTCGCCTCGAAAGCGCGCTACATTACTGGCCAGCGGCAAGTCCGCTCCGTCGCTGTCGCGCCAAGCGCCCGGTTCTGGCGGGGGTCTTGAACGACGTGGATCTCATTTGGATTTTTGCTGGGGACAATGCACGTGAGCTTCAAGGTGACCGCGTCGGCGCGTCTTCACCTCGGGTTTCTCGACCTCAACGGCGGCACCGGACGCCGCTTCGGCAGTCTCGGTCTGGCGATCGACAGGCCGGTGACGTCGTTGACGATCGAGCGCGCGACGGCGACCTGGGTGGAAGGCCCGGAGCGCGAAAGGGTCGGCGCCCATCTTGCCGCCTTGCGCGCCCGCCTGGGCCTTAAGGCCTGCTACCGCGTGACAATTCGCGAGGTAATCCCCGCGCACGTGGGTCTTGGGTCGGGAACTCAGCTCGCGTTGGCGATTGCCGCGGCGCTGCGTCGCCTCGAAGATCTGCCGCCGGATACGCCGGGCGATGCGCTCTTTCTAGAGCGTGGCTTAAGATCGGGAATTGGCGCGGCGCTTTTTTCAACCGGCGGGCTCGTCGTCGATGGCGGACACGGGACCGGCAAAGCCATGCCGCCGATCCTCTGCCATCTCGGCTTTCCCGAAGATTGGCGCGTTATTCTCGTCATGGATGCCGAGATGAAGGGCGTGCACGGAACGCGCGAAGGCGAGGCATTTGCGACCTTGCCGCAGTTTCCCGCTGCCGCAGCGGCAGACATCTGCCGCAGGGTGCTCATGCAGGCTTTGCCGGCGCTCGCCGAGCGTGATCTTGCGCAATTCGGAGAGGCCATCAGCCGCATTCAAACGATCCTCGGCAATTATTTCGCACCTGCACAAGGCGGCGCCCGCTATACGAGCGCGAGCGTCGCCAAGGTCATGGCACGACTTGAACAGCATGGCGCGAAAGGAATTGGCCAGAGTTCCTGGGGGCCTACCGGCTTCGGCTTCGTCGCCAGCGACGATGAAGCGCAGAGACTTGTTCGCCTCATTCGGAAAGATATGCGGGCGCACGAAAATAGGGCGCAGGCGACTCCGATCATGCTAATCTGCAAAGGGATCAATCACGGCGCGAGGATTGAGAAGATCGTCGGCGCGGAAGACCAGCGACGGGAAGGGACATAATGGCAAAACTCGTATTGCACATGCTGAGCCCGCTGAAACACATGAGCCCATTCGATGTGAATATGGCGCTCGATGCCGGTTATGATTCCGTAACGCCCTACATCAACGTCACCCTCGACGAGGTCAAGCCGCTCGTCCAGGATGCGATGTTCTCGCGCTCGCCGCGCGACGCCGTGCGCACCGCCATGTTCATCGGCGGCAAGGACGCCATTCTCGCCCTCGACATGATCGACAAGGCGCGCAGCGCTTTGCTCAAACCTTTCGAGATCTCCATCTTTGCCGATCCCGTCGGCTCGTTTACGACCGCCGCCGCGATGGTCGCGTGCGTTGAAAAGCTTTTGAAAGAGAAGAAACACCGCAACCTGTCGGGCACGAAGATCATCGTCTATGGAGCGACCGGCGTCGTCGGCTTTTCTTCGGCCGTAATCGCCGCCCTCGAAGGCGCAAAGGTCACGCTGGCCGGCTACGACGGCCCCAATCGCGTTGAGAAGGCCGCCGGTGAAATCAAGAAGCGGTTTGGCGCGAGCGTCGATTTCTGTGACGCGAGCACGCATGAGAAAGTGCTCGCCGCTCTCGTCGCATCCGAGATCGCGCTCTGCGCCGGCCGCGCCGGCGTCCAGATCCTGTCGGCCGACGACGTGAAAAAGGCGACGGGCCTCTTGGTTTGTGCCGACGTCAATGCCGTTCCGCCTTACGGCATCGAGGGTGTGGACCTGCACGATAACGGCAAGGAACTGCCGGGCGGCAGCCTCGGCATTGGCGCGCTCGCCATCGGCAATGTGAAGTATCAGACGGAATCGCGGCTCTTCAAGAAAATGGCCACTTCCGATACGGCTCTGTGCCTTGATTTCCGTGACGCCTTCAAACTCGCGCGTGAGCTCGTCTGAGGCACCTTCAATCCTAATCGCCGCGGCGTCCGGACGGGCGCTGGCGGCGGCGGCGCGGCGCGCCGGGTTTCGGCCGCTCGTCGCCGATTTCTTCGACGACCTCGATACGCGCGCGCTTGCGGCCGCCAATGTCGTCGCGGCCGAGATGGAGCGCGGCTTCGAGGCGCCGCTCCTGATAGATCGGTTGCTGCACCTCGCGGAAGGAGAGAGTCCGATCGGCCTTGTCTATGGCAGCGGCTTCGAAGACAGAACCGAGGTTCTCGACGAGATCGCGCGGCATTTTCCGCTCTACGGCAATCGCGCTGAGGTTGTCGCGCGGGCGAAAGATCCGCGCCTTATCGCCGACCACTGTCGCGATTTGGCGATTCCGCATCCCGAGGTCAGGTTCGATCCGCCGTCCGATCCGGGCCAATGGCTCATCAAGCGGCAAGGCGGGGGAGGCGGTCTCCATGTCCAATCGGCGCGGTTGAGAGCGTTCGAACCCGGCGAATACTACCAGCGCCGGGTTGGGGGTGCTCCCGTCTCGGTTCTGCTCCTTGCTGACGGTCGCCAATCGACGCTGCTGGGCATGAGCATGCAATGGGCGGCACCGAGCGGCGATCAGCATTTTCGCTTTGGCGGCGCGGTACAACCGGCCCGGCTTGACGGCGCTTCGACCCGGGATCTGTGCGACGCAGCGGAAAAGCTGGCCGCGGCTTTCGGCCTTGTCGGATTGAACAGTGTCGATTTCCTCATCGCGGCGGACGCTTTCCATTTTCTCGAAATCAATCCGCGACCCGGCGCGACGCTCGATATTTTCGCCGATCGACATGGCAAGCTCTTTACGGCGCACATCGAATCTTGCCGCGGCCACTTGCCGAGCGAGCCTTTGATCTTTACGAGAGCCCACGCGGCGGCGATCGCCTACGCGCCTTGCGATCTTGCGTTCATGCCCGATCTCGATTGGCCCCTGTGGTGCATGGACCGGCAAAAGCCGGGAACGCGCTTGCGCAACGGCGATCCGGTCTGCACTGTTTCGGCTGAAGCCGAGGAACCCGAGGCAGCGCGCGCAATCCTCGGTGAGCGCCTCGCCGCTCTTCGCGACTATCTGATGAAGTTTGGCAATGGGGAAAGCGCAGCATGACGGGGGAAAGTAGGATCAGCGTCAATTCACGCGCCGGCATATTGGTCGATCGGCTTGTTGCCGACGCCGATCGTCTGCGCATCGTTGCGACCAAAGGTTCGCGTGGCGAAACCTTGGTCGATGCCGGGGCCAAGACGATCGGGGGTCTCGACGCCGGAATTTTGATCGCCGAGATCTGTCTCGGCGGCCTGGGCAACGTCATGCTCGCGCCCTATTCGGCAACGCCCAGATGGCCGTTTCACCTGACGGTTCGCGCCAGCGACCCGGTGATCGCCTGTCTTGCCAGCCAATATGCGGGCTGGGCTCTGTCGCACGGCGAAGGCAAGAGCCGCTTCTTCGCGCTGGGCTCCGGCCCGGCCCGCGCCTTGGCGCGGAGGGAGCCCCTGTTTCATCATCTCGGGTACGAGGACAAGGCCGATCGCGCGACCCTTGTGCTTGAGGGCGACAAGCCGCCGCCGGCCGAAATCGTCGACAAGGTCGCGCAGGATTGCGGCGTCGCGCCGGAACGCCTCACCTTCATCTATGCGCCGACCCGCAGCCTCGCCGGCAGCGTACAAGTGGTCGCGCGCGTTCTCGAAGTCGCCTTGCACAAGGTGCATGAACTGAAATTCCCGCTGGCGCGCGTCATTGACGGTGTGGCGACGGCGCCGCTTTCCCCGCCGCATCCGGATTTCGTCACGGCCATGGGCCGCACGAATGATGCGATCATCTATGGCGGCCTGGCGCATCTCTACGTCACCGGGCCAGCATCCGATGCGCGCGATCTCGCGAAGGCACTGCCGAGCGTGAATTCGCGCGACCACGGCCGGCCTTTCGCCGAGATATTCAAGTCCTTCAAGGGCGACTTTTACAAGATCGATCCGAGCCTGTTCAGCCCGGCCGAAGCCGTCGTGACCGCCCTCGAGAGCGGAGAAACCTTCCGTGCCGGCCAGATTTCGCAGGATTTGCTCGATGCCTCCTTCGGGTGATCCCGGCATTGCGGCACTGCCGAAACAGTCTGGTTCGGGCCCGCAGATCGCATTGCTTATCGATCGCCCCGAATGGCATGCGCGGGAATTGACGCGCGCCTTCGCGGCGCTCGGCGCGCGCGTCGTGCCGCTCCGCCTCTCGGCCTGCAGCTTCGACACGCGACGGCCGAGCGGTCTCGTGATTCCTGGGTTCGGCGCGCGGTTGCCGGATCTCGTGCTGGTTCGCGCCATCGGTCTCGGATCCTTCGAATCGATCACCTTGCGGCTCGGCATTCTGCATGCGCTGATCGAACTCAAGGTGCCGGTCGCCAACCCGCCGCGCTGCATCGAGCGCTGCGTGGATAAGGCGGCAACGAGCTTTCTGTGCTTCAAGAACAAGATACCGACGCCGGAGACCTTCGCGCTGCAAAGTCCGCGGCAGGCCCGCGCCCTCGTGCGGCGCGAATGCGCGCGCGGCCCGCTCGTCCTCAAGCCGCTGTTCGGTGCCCAGGGCCGCGGCCTGAAGCTCATCCGCCGGGAATCGGATCTCCCGGACATCGAAACGATGGCCGGCGTCTATTATTTGCAGCGCTTTGTGGGGATCGACCGCAATGGCTACAGCGACTGCCGGGTGCTTGTCGCGCAAGGCCGTGTGCTTGCCGCCATGACGCGGCGCGCCGATCATTGGATCACCAACCTCAAGCTTGGCGCGCGCCCGGAGCCGGTCGCGATCGACTCGGAGATGCGCGATCTCGCGCTCAGAGCCGCCGCCGCGGTCGAAGCCGATTTCGCTGGCGTCGATCTTCTGCGCGGCGCCGATGGGCATCTGAGGGTCATCGAAGTCAACAGCATGCCGGGCTGGCAGGGCTTGCAGAGCGTGACCGATTTTTCGATCGCCGAAGAACTCGCTGGCGCGCTTCTTGCGCGCTACGGCATAGCAGCGGCGCCGCTTGCGGAGTTGGCGTCTTGATCAGTGCCGCCGAGGTCGGCGAGGCTTTTTGTGCCGCCTGCCGCGATGAGATCGAAGCGCCGAAACCCGGAAATGTCCATATTTTTGGCGGCGGCCACGGCATGACTGTCGAGGATTTTCTGGCGAGCGCCAAGGCCGCGGCGGTGCCGCTTTCGACGCCCCGCGCCCGGGTCGGGGCACGAATTTTGGGGGCAGTGGAGGCAACCCTCGCGACGGTCCGGATGAACACCAATCTCGGCATCCTACTCCTTTGCGGACCGCTCGCCGCCGCCGCGGAGAGCGGCGGCACCGATCTCAAGGCAGCGCTCGCCCGAGTCCTGAATGGCCTCGATCGCAGCGATACGAAGCAGGTTTTTCGCGCGATCAGCCTGGCAAATCCCGGCGGTCTTGGGGAGGTAGCCCGATTTGACGTGCGCGGACCCGCCGATGTTCGGCTTTGCGAGGCGATGGCCGAGGCGGCCGAACGCGACGCTCTGGCCTTCCAATACGTTTCGAACTTCCATGATGTTTTCGTGACCGGGCTCCAGGCGCTCGCCGAGGCACGTCAACGTGGCCTTAAGCCGCCCTGGCCGACGGTCGCGGTCTATCTGACCTTTTTCGCGGCTTTCCCGGATACCCATATCTGGCGCAAATTCGGCCTCGCCGCCGCGGTCGAGATTCAGCATGAAGCTTCGGAAATGCTTTCGATTTTTCACACACGAAGAGTTGATTGCCTGGCCGACTTGCTGGCCTTCGACCGGCGCCTCAAGTCACGTGACCGCAACCCGGGAACGAGCGCCGACCTGACGGTGGCGACGCTTTTCGCAGATCGGCTGCGCGGCATCTTGCTCAGAGATCGCAATGATGCTTGAGTTGGCCGTGCGGACGGATTCCGCCGCTATCTGGCCAACCGGCCTGTTCAATGAACGCTGGCAATGCCCGACGGGCGGTGCCGGTGTGACGGGCGTTGACAACAAAGATAGGCGTTTGTGCCTGCCGAAGGCAGGTATTGTTTAGTGTTCCACCGGAGGAAATGATTATGGCCAAGATAACGAAGTTATGTGTCGGCGAATCGCTCGTCGGGGACGGCAATGAGATCGCGCATATCGATCTCATTCTCGGACCGCGCGGAAGTGCGGCGGAGACCGCCTTCACCAATGGGCTCACCAACAACAAGGACGGGTTCACCACGCTGCTTGCACTGGTCGCCCCGAACCTTATGTGCAAGCCGCCGACGGTGCTCTACAACAAAGTGACGATCAAGAATGCCAAGCAGGCCGTGCAAATGTTCGGCCCGGCGCAGCACGCGGTCGGCAAGGCGGTCGCCGACAGCGTCGCCGAAGGCGTGATCCCCGTGGAAGAAGCCGACGATATCTTCATCTGCGTCGGCGTTTTCATCCATTGGGAAGCCGAAGACGACAAGAAAATCCAGGACTTCAACTATCGCGCTACCAAGGAGGCAATCGCGCGGGCGGTCCGCGGCGAGCCGAAGGCTTCCGAAGTCGTCGCCAAACGCGACACCGCTAAACATCCTTTCGCACCGAACTGATTCTGATGGCGCGGTTACTGCGCGCCGATTCTTGGAGCAGGTGACACAGGGGGGCCCTTGGGCTCCCCTTTCTCATTGTTCTGCGCCGAGATGGCGCGCGGTGATGTGGCCGTCGTGGAGGGCCGAGGCGACGAGCACCCCGGCAATCCCGGCTTCCTCCAGAAGCGTCAGATCATCCGGGCCGCGCACGCCCCCCGCCGCATAGATCGCGTGACGATCCGCGGCTTTGGCGCGGATTTTCCGCAAACGCTCGAGATCCGGGCCGGCATGGCTGCCGACGCGGGCCAAGCTCATCACGATGAGCCGGGCCGGCCAGAGCGACTCGTCTCGGGCAAGACGCGCAGGGCCTTGAAAAGCGTCTCCGCGAAAGTCGAGCGACAGCAGGCTGCGTCGCGATGCAAACAGGCGCGCGTAGTCGGCGTCCCGCAAGCTTTCGCTGCCGAGCACGAGATCGCCGCGATGCGCGCCGAGCCAGGCCGTTGCCTCGCGGCGCGTGCTGATGCCGGCATCGACCCAAAAGGTCAGATCCGGGAATGCGGTCTCGAGCTCAGACAAGCAAGCGGATTGGCTCCCCCTGCCTTCGATCGCATCGAGATCCGCCACGTAGATCGTGCGAAACGGATGCAGTGCGAGAAAGCCGGCGACGACGTCGGCCGGCCGGCTGGTCGGCGAGAGGGGGGTCCTGATCGGCGCATAAAGATGACGCTCGCCTCTTTGCGCCCGCACCACTTCGCCGTCCTTGAGATCGATCACCGGGATTACGTCCAATTGTTTGCTCCGTGTCATCAACATGTGAAGGGAAGAGCAGGTCCGCTTCGCCGCCAGATGTCCTCATGCTAGAGCATTTTCACCATTGGTGGTGCGGACCCTCTCTCTGTGGGAGAGGGTGGTCGGCCATAGGGCGCGCTCCGCGCGCCCGTCGCTTTAACGCCTTGCGCGAAGCGCAAGGCTATGGCCGACCGGGTGAGGGGTTACAACGGTGCAATTTGAGATCGATGGTAACCCCTCATCCGCCTCGCTCCGCTCGGCACCTTCTCCCGCAGGGAGAAGGTAGGGCGCTCACATGCCAAGCATCATAGGTTGGGACATTGGTGGCGCCCATTTGAAGGCGGCGCGGCTTGAAGGGGGCCGCATCGTCGATGTGGTGCAGATCGCCTCTCCCTTATGGCTCGGCCTCGCGGAACTCGGTCGCGCCTTCGCTGCGGCGAAGGCCGCGCTCGGTCCGGCCGACTTCAACGTCGCGACGATGACCGCCGAGCTTTCCGATGTCTTCGCCGATCGGACCATCGGGGTCGCCGCAATTGCCGAGATCGCTTCGCGCGAACTCGTGTCGCAGAAGCTCCTCTTCTACGCGGGGAATTTCGGCTTCGTCGGCGCGGACGCGGTGGCGGAGAAGATCGAGGCGATCGCATCGGCCAATTGGCATGCGAGCGCGGCGCTGGCCGCGCGGCATTGCCAGGAAGCCCTGTTCGTCGACATGGGCTCGACGACGACCGATATCATCCCGATCCATGCCGGCCAGATCGCGGCGCGGGGCTACAGCGACGCCGAGCGCATGGCCTATGGCGAACTGGTCTATGCCGGGGTTGTGCGCAGCCTCCTGATGGCGGGCGTGCGACTCGTGCCCTTCGCCGGGCGCTGGGTGCCGCTGATGAACGAATGGTTCGCCCATGCGAGCGACGTCTATCGCATTCTCGGCGAATTGCCGGAAGGCGCCGATCACATGCAAACCGCCGACGGACAGCCGAAGACGATCGAAGCCTCGCTCGCGCGGCTGGCGCGGCAGATCGGCCATGACGCCAAGGACGTGAGCGCGAGCGCGCTGACGCAGCTGGCGCGGTTCTTCGCGGAAGCGCAATTGCGCGAGATCACGGATGGCGCGCATCTCGTGCTTTCGCATGGCAGGCTCGAGGCCGAGGCGCCGGTCGTCGGCGCGGGTGTGGGACGTTTCGTCGTCAGAAAGCTCGCAGACAGGCTCGCTCGCCCCTACGTCGATTTCGACGAAATGATTCCGGCTCTGCCGGAGGTGCGCCAGAAGGCCGGCGATTGCGCGCCGGCTTCAGCCGTGGCGCTGCTTGCTGCTGCACTGGGTTAGTGGTTGTCATTGCGAGCGAAGCGCGCGAACCCTCTCCCCTTGCGGGAGAGGGTGGCTTGCGAAGCAAGCCGGGTGAGGGGTGGCGCAACCCCTCATCCGCCCCGCCATAGCCCGCCGCATGCGGCGGGCGTTCTATGACTGACGGGCGCGCCAAGCGCGCCCTATGGCGGGGCACCTTCTCCCGCAAGGGGAGAAGGAACGCGCACCCACATTCTGGATAGCTTCGTCGCTTCGCGCCTCGCAATGACGCTCACGGTCTCCGTTGTCACCTTCAGCGTCTTGGTCGATATCGCCGACGATATCAGCGGTCTGCGCCCGCTGGCTTTAAGCGATGCGCTTCAACTTTCTCCATGAGCCAGCTCCAGGCCTCGACCTCTTCCGGGCCAGCCGTCTTATCGACCGCAATCTTTAGATAGGCGATTTCTCGCTCGACTTTGTCGCGCGGCAGGAAATCGAGCCGGCTGACGAGCACGGCCAGCTCCAGCACGGCGCCCTTGGCCCTGTTCATGCCCTGAAACGCCGCATGCTGCTCTTGCCGCAGCACGCGACAGACGAAACGCGGCCGCTGCGGATCCTCTTCAACCCGCACGATGCCAAGCTCCGCATGGGCGAGCGCGGCGGCGAGACGCGGCACCGGAAAATCGGCGATCGGCGCCAGCGGCCAGTCGCGCCGCCCCGTCAGGCAGCCGGCGAAAATGCGCACATCATCCGTGTAATTGGCGACGGCATACGGAACTTGCTGAAGATTCGTGAGCGTCGTTGAGGGCCGGAACGGCGCGATGATCCAATCTTCCCCCGCCGCGATCAAGCCGAAGGGCGCGATATGCGCCTTGCCGGCCGCATCGACCGTGGTGACGATCACTTCGCGGATCATCGGCTAACTCTCCGGCTTGCCGGCGCGCAAGGTGTGGCCGGCCTCGCGCAGCCGCGTCAATTCCTCTTCGACGCGCTCGATCGCGACACCGAAGTCGAGCGGCTCGTCCTGGATATAGCGCTTGCCGAGCGTGAACGCGATTTCCGCCTTGGCGAGTTCAGTACCGAGATAGAAGGCATGCGCATCATCGCCTGCGACGGCGAGGAAAGGATAGAGCGCCATGGCGTCCTGCGCGACATGGTGGCCGTCGCGATTATAGAGATGGATTCCGTCCTCCGCGATCTCGATGCGATAATTTGTGTCGCGGATGCTCTTGGCGCGCTCTTCGATTTCGGCCGGCGAAGACAGGAACGGCTTCAGGTCGTGGACCTGAGCCAAGCCGGCGCCGAAGCCCTTGGGCAGGGCCAGCTGGGCGCGCGCCGCGAACATCAGGCGGCGGGCGGCGTCATGTTCGGCGACCGTGCGGCGAGTGTGCGGGCTCACCTGCACGACGAGCACGTTGCGGATCGAAAGTTCCGAGCAGAGCCCGAGCAGCAGCGCCGTGACGCCGGAGGAATCGGCCTCGGTCAATTCGGTGAGATTGCCGGTGCCCATCATCATCTGCGCCTCGGGCATCAGCCGGCGCGCCTCGATGTAACGTGCCACCGAATCCGCAAAGCCGAAGTGGATCGGATCGAGTACCGGATCGAGAATGAAGGAAATATCCTCGGCGCTCGCGGCTTCCGCCACGCGCCGCAGCGAGGCAAGATCCGAATGCGGCTGCGCAATGAGGATCGGCGTCACCGGATATTTGCGCGCGATGCCCAAGGTCGCTTCGGTGAGACTCAACACATAATCGGCGCCCGCCGCCGCGCCGCGCTCGAGTTCATTCACATCGGCCGAATCGACGCTGACTCTATGCCCGGTCGCCTTCAGGGCGCGGACGCTCTCCTCGAGATGCGGAAACGGCGTATCGGGAAGGCAACCGAGATCGATCACGTCGGCGCCGGCGCGGCGCATCGCTGTCGCGCGGACAAGCAACATGTCGATCGACAGCGCCGAGGCGTCGACGATTTCGCTGAAGATCCGGATGTCATGCTGGGACAGATCCACGTTCCTGCCGCCGCGTCCGAAATAAGCGGGAAGATCGGCCATCTCGTCGGGGCCGCGCTCGCAATTGACGCCGATCTCGCGCGAGAGCGACACGAGATCGGCTCGGCAGCGGCCCGGCAGGATGATCCGATCGGCATCGAGCGGGCGCGGCAGGCGACGCAGGATGATCGCCTCCGTCATCAGCGCCGCGACTTTGACGCCGATGTCGAGGACGCGCCAGGTGAAGGGCATCGGGCCGAGGCCGTTCATGAGCTTGACGAGCCGCGGATAGGCAAAATGCCCGGTCAGCAAAAGCAGACGCTCAGCCATGATTTCCCAGCCTGGCCATTTTTGCTCGCAGAGCGTGACGCGCAAGATTTAAGACATGGCCATTATCCAACCTTCGGAAGAGTTCGGCAAAAGCCGAGTTCTCGTGCGCCTTTTAAGCCAGCCGCACCCGAGCGCCGGGCACCTGGCCTTGCGCCAGAAGCGAGCCTGCAGAAGCGAGCCAATCCGGTCCGGCGATGAAGATCTCCGCCCCGCTCGCCGCGGCAAAATGCGGGAAGAGAGGATCGATGGTTCCGGCCTTGACGAGATCAGCGACGCCGACGTGGAGCTTCGATCCGCTGTCCGCGCTTTTGATCAGCAGCAGTTTCTTGGCTTGAAGCTCCGTCGCGAGCCAGGCGGAGAGCGTATCCGACGTGACCTCCCAGGACTTCGGTAGCGCGGAACGCAGTGCCATAGGCGCAGGCGCCCAGCAGGCGACTTGGTTCATCCGCAGGGCGCGCCGGATCGCCGCCGGCGTGCTGACGCAGATGAGCCGCGGCCACAGCGCCGCGAGCGCAATTCCATATTGCTGCATGGCGATGAGCGCCATGTGATGCGCCGCTTGATCGTCGAAGCGCATCTTGGCCTGCATGGCGCGCACCGTATCGGCGAAGGCGCCGCCGCCCGGCACGAGGATCAGCGGACCCTTGAACCGGTCGAGCGCCGCCAGCCAAGCGGTCAGGTCGCGCGAGCCGGCGAGACTGCCACCGAGCTTGACCACGAGAGGGGCCTTGAGCATGCCACGACCGCCGAACGAGGAGACATAGGCTGAAGATGCATGCGGTTATTTAATCGCTCGGCGAAGCGGCGAAATCGGAGAGCCCGGCGAAAACCTGCCGCAACTTGCCGGAATGCGCCTGGCGTTCCCGTCTGATTTCGATGCCGACGCTGCCGTCGATGACCTCCAGTTTTTCGATGCGGAGCTTGACGCGATGCACCCAAGGATGGGCGAGAAGCGCATCGGCGAGCCGCTCGGCCAAGGTCTCGACGAGATCAATATGGCCGCGGCTCACAATCAACTTGATCGCATCGATGACGAGATCATAGGAGAATACATCGCGCATGTCCTCGGCATGATGGGCGGCGCGGCGCACATCGACATCCACGTTGAAACGCACGGGCTGCGTCCGGTTGCGCTCGAAATCATAGGCACCGATCGAAACCGGCAGGACGAGGTCGTGAACGAAGACCCGGTCGGTGTCCTTTTGCTCCGCGTCGAGGGAATAGCCGCGTGCCGAGAGAAGACGCCAATCGACTTTCACCGTCTCGTCGAAATCACGAGGCGCGGTGTCGCGCGGGATGAGGTCGCGCACCAGTTTGACTTGACCTGCGTCTATCTGACGGGCGCGCTCATGTCCGCTGCAGAGAGCGCTGCGGAACCCGAGAAAGTTCGGGGCGAGCGGCAGAAGGCGGGCGATGTCCGGCGGCTCCAATGATCCGGCAAGTCCCGCCATCAGCTTCGCTTCATGGCAGAGATCGACGAACATCTTGAGGCCGGCGATGTCGACGTGGTCGATCAGGCGCAACGTGCCCTTCGTCGCCGTGTCGAGCATCGCGCCCTTGAAGCCGGCGGCAGAAAGACGCGCAAGCAACGAAAGCTCATGCGGAAGATCGGCGAAGAGGACGGCGACGAGATTGACCTTTGCCGCGAGCGGCCGCAGCGCCTCGATTGAGGCCTGCGCCTCGCTCGGGAAAAGCCCGATTTTGACGTAATCGACGCCGGCCGCGACGAGCGCTTCGGCGGCCTCGATGAGCGTGGCGGGCCGCATGTCGAGATTGCCGGTGACCGCGCTCACTGGACGCCGCCGGCCGACCGCCGCAACCACGGCGCGGATCGTTTGATGATCGAGCGCGCCGAGCGGGCCCTGCGACGGGTCCTTGAGATCAAGGATGTCGGCGCCTTCGATGAGCGCGATCTCGGCTTCCGCCGCATCCGTGACGCTCGCAAGCATCAGCGTCATTGGCCACCATCAATATTCGGGTGAATGGGCGGGAAGTCAGCTCTCTCCATCAGAGTGGACGCGACCGCAATTATAGGGGACGGGTCCCAAAGAGCAATCAGATGGCTGGCGCGGGACCCAGCTCAGGGGCGCGCAAACGGCGCTTGCTCCTTCAGATCGAAGCCCGCCTCCGACCAGCCCTCGGTCCCCTCGGGATACCAGAGCACATGGGTATAGCCCAGGCTCTCGGCGCGTTTGGCGGCGTTCCAAGACATCCAGCAGTGGCGCAGGCAATAGAAGACCAGGGTCTTCGTCTTGTCGCCTGCCGTCGCCTGCTTCAGGCCGCGGTTGAGATAATCTTCGGTGACGGGCGCGAGCGCCCCATATCCGGTATCAGGGAGCCAAATGCTGCCCGGAATATCGAGGCGCGGCTTGTCGCGCCAGAGGGTTCCGGGCGCCAGATTGGCAGGCTTTGGTGCCTGCGGCAGCACGTCGACGAAGACGCCCGCCTTTTGCGCCCAGAGCGCATGGGCTTCGGCCGTCGTCAACCCCGGTGCACCGTTGACGGTCGCCGGCGTCGGCGCCTTGTAATCGGATGTGCGGTAAGTATTGGGCTCGGGAACTGCCGATGTGTCGGTTGCGCGCACGGCCGCCGGCAACGCCAGGAATATGAGCGCGAGCGCAAGAAGACCGGGGAGGCGCATTGTAGGATCCTTGCGATAGACGGCATCAGCGATCGGCGTTGCCTGGGGCAATCGCCTTCGCGGAGGCCGCGAGATCAATACAGCATCCGATCGCACGATCAACGGCGAGTTTGATGCAAGGCCGTCCGCTGCATATTTCAGCCTCTCAATGTTGCGCAGCTCATTCTGTTCGAAACCGATCCGCCGGTGTGCTAGATGGACGACGGCTGGCGCCCCGCTGCAGCTCAGCTCAGCGTGTCCTCAAGGAGTTGGTGGTGGCGAAACTGACCCGCGGGCGTCTTCTTCTCGGCATGATTGCCGGGCTTTCGGTCGGACTGGGTCTGTTCATCGGGCTGAACACCTTTGCGGCGCAAGACATTCAGCCGCTCGACGTGCGCGAGATCGCGCCCGGCGTCTATGCCCATCAAGCGCCCGTCACTTTGATGGACGCGGCGAGCGGCGGCGATATTGCAAACATAGGTTTCGTCGTCGGCGATGACGCGGTTGCCGTCATCGACACGGGCGGCGCCGTGATCATCGGGCAGCGCCTGAAGAAAGCCATAGAGAAGGTCACCGACAAGCCGATCCGCTATGTGATCAATACGCACGAGCATCCCGATCATATCTTCGGAAATGCCGCGTTCGTAGGAGCAGAGGTGACCTTCGTCGGGCACAAGAATTTGCCGCGCGCGATGGCGGAGCGCGGCCCGCATTACATCGAGACGCTGCGCGTCACGATGGGCGATGCGCTGATCAAAGACGTCCGGCTCGTGCCGCCGACGCTGCTCGTCGACCAGGGCAAGGACATGCGCCTCGATCTCGGCCATCGCGTCCTCGTGCTGCGCGCCTGGCCGCCGATGCATACCGATTGCGATCTGACGATCTTCGACGAAACCACCAAGACCTTGTTCACCGGCGATCTCGTCTTCCTACAGCACGTGCCGGTGATCGACGGCAGCGTTTTGGGATGGCTCGCGGCGATGGTCAAGCTCGCCGTCATTCCGGCGCGGCTGGCGATCCCCGGCCACGGATCGATCGGCGTCGACTGGCCCCAAGCGCTCACCGCCGAGAAGGCCTATTTCACCAAGCTTACGGCGGATCTGCGCGGCCTCATCAAGCAAGGCGCCGACATCAACCAGGCGGCTGAGACGGCTGGTCGTTCGGAGGCTTCGAGGTGGCAGCTCTTTGGCGTGTATAATCCGCGCAATGCGACGGCCGGTTTCGCCGAGCTCGAATGGGAATGAGCGCGAACGCGGCCGCGCGTGGTGTCTCAGCCGTTCTGAAACTGGCGGAAGCGACAATCGAGAAATGCGTCGAACAGGCATCCCGGCTTTATGAGCAAGGGCGAAGGGAGTGAAGCAAAGCTCGGATCGACCGCGCTGGGTCGGAAACAGGAGTAGATATGATGCGCCGCCAGCGCTTGTGTTTTTCTTTGAGTCAGCCGCAAAGAAACCGCAACGTGGTGCTTGCCCCTTCCCCTTATCCACCCGCCCTTGCCCGCAACAGCGTAAGGAGATCGGCGCCGCCGATACCGTCGGCGGGTGCATCATGCGCTGCGATCTGAAAGGCGTGGATCGCATCGCGCGAGGCCTGCCCGAATTTTCCGTCGAGCGTGCCTTTATAGAGCTTGAGGCGCGTCAGAAGCTTCTGGATCTCGATCTTGTCGCTGCGGCTCCAAAGCTTCTGATTTTTCGGCCATGCAGCGTGCAGGCCAGCGCGCCCGACGATCCGGTCGCCTAGGCAGGCGAGCGACAAGGCATAAGAATCGGAATTATTATAGACCTTCAAAACCCAATAATTGTCGCTCAGGAGAAAAGCCGGGCCGCCGGCGCCAGCCGGCAGAAACAATGTTGCTTGGCCTTCGACCGGCAGGGCCGATCCGTCCGCCGCCCTAATGCCTGCCGCAGCGAAATCGCGAAAATTCGCGTGTAAGGTCGTGAAGGCGAAATTCGCCGGCACGATGACTTCAAGCCCCCAAGGCAAAGCGCGGTTCCAGCCGGAGGCGCGGAGATAATTGCCGATCGAGGCGAGCGTATCCGCCGGCTTGTCCCAGATATCGGCAAAACCATCGCCGCTATAGCGCACCGCATATTTGAGAAAAGCCGAAGGCAAGAATTGCGGATCGCCCATGGCACCTGCCCAGGATCCTTTCATCTTGTTGCGCGGGATGGCGTCCTTCTGCAGAATGACGAGCGCATTCAGAAGTTCTTCGACGAAGAGATCGCGCTCTTTTCGGCGAAAGGCGAGAGTCGCAAGCGAGCGGATGACATCCTTGTCGCCGCGCATGCGGCCGAAATCGCTTTCCATCCCCCAGGCTGCGAGCAGGATCGCGCGGGGGACCCCGTAGCGGTGTTCGATTTCGGCAAGCTCTCTGCGATAGCGTTGCGCGAACGCTTGGCCGCGGGCGATGCGCGTAGGTGAAACCGCCTCAGTGAAATAGGCCGAGAGTAACCGCTCGAATTCCGGCTGCTTGCCGACGGCGGCCGGCGCCGAGAGATCTTCGGTGAGGCCCGCAAAGGCTTGGTCGAACGTAGCGCGACTGACGCCGCGCGCCGACGCCTGCGGCCATAAAGTTTCGAGAAAAGTGCGGAAGGCGCTTTCTTCGCCTCGGCTGCCTGCCTGGGGCGGCGCGTTCTGAGCGGTGGCGATGGGTTCGCCGCGAGGCAAGGCACCAAACAGGGCTGAGCAGAGAAGAATGCAGCCAACCCGAGCGCTTGTGGTCCCAACATGCACAAATTGCCCCAACGCTATCGCGCCGCTCTCACGTCCGCAAAAATGAGGAACGCCGGATCAGTCATAGATCCGTCTAGGCGAACCTGAGCGATGTTAGCGCGCTGAGGCAGCTCGCGCCAGCGAGGGTTCGCTTTACGCTGCAATGCGCGGCAAATGGAAAGATGTGACGCCAACGAGCGCCCGCACATCGGCGCAAGGGAATAACGCGTCCGTCCCTTTAATAGAAGAGAACGCAGGAGACTTTCGAGGCCCGCTCTGGGGCATGAGCGGAAATTCGAAATGAGAGACTACTCGCAGAGAAAAGCTTCCACCAGAAGCATCTCGGATTTATACTAGTAGCCTAAGCGAAGGAGAGCGGGATGCGCGCTTTGCGAATTTTGGCTTTGGCGGCGATCGCCATCGGCTCAGCCTTGGCCGCCTCGGCCCCGGCGGTGCCCGCCGCCGCGCCGCTGGACCTTTGGCCGGGGCTCGCCGATACGCTCTTCCCGAACCGGACGATGGCGCAAGACGGCATGATCATCAAGCTTGGCACGCCGCTCAGCGCCGAGGATGCGGCGCTCGTGCCGATCACGCTGCATATGGAATCGGCTAAGAAAGCGTCGCCGGCGGACGATGCGCAGCGGATCACGAAGGTCACGCTCGTCATCGACAATAATCCCGCGCCCGTCGCCGCCGTCATCGAATTCGGTCCGAAAGCCGGCGTGACGACCTTCGAAACCCGCGTCCGCGTCAACCAAAATACGAAGATCCATGCGGTGGCGGAGACGGCTGACGGCAAGCTCTACGTCTCCGAATCCTATGTCGCGGCGGCGGGCGGCTGTTCGGCCCCGAGCGCCACGAACCTCGACCCGAACGATCCTGAGATCGGCACCATAAAAGTGCGGCAGTTGGCGCCCCAATATGTGAGCGACAATCCGCAGCGCAAGGAAGCGGTCGTCATGATCAAGCATCCCAACAATTCGGGGATGCAGCTGGATCAGACGACGCATCTCTATATTCCCGCGCGCTATGTCGATTCCTTGAAGGTCACGCAAGGCGACGACCTGCTGTTCGCGCTCACCGGCGGCATTTCGATTTCCGAAGATCCGAATTTCCGCTTCGATTATCTCTCGAACGGCGCCAACGTCATGCGTGTCGATGCAAGCGACACGACTGGCAAGAAATTCAGCAAGGATTGGCCGCTCAATCCGGCGATCTGATATCGGCGGCGCGATAGCTTCGGCGTCATTGCGAGGAGCGAAGCGACGAAGCAATCCAGATGTGCGAACCCTTTCCCCCTGCGGGAGAGGGTGGTCGGCGGAGCCGACCGGGTGAGGGGTCGCGCAACCCCTCATCCGCCCCGCTTCGCGGGGCACCTTCTCCCGCAAGGGGAGAAGGAACGCGCACTTCGCTCGCAATGACGGCCGGCTTGCTCCGCAAGCCACGCTCTCCCACAGGGAGAGGGTTAGCTCTTCTCAGAACAGCTCGAAATCGCCCGGCGCATGGTCGCGCGCGGCCTCGGCTTCACCGGCGAAGCCAAGGTGCGACGAAAGATCGGACATCGTCACGACCCGCGAGGCCACGCTTGGATCGAGCCGCCAATCATCCGGCAGAACCAAGGCGAGCGCGGCGACGAAATCGGCGAGATTGCCGAGCTTTTGGCAGATATGGTCGAATTCCTGCAACTCCTTCAAATGCGACGGGTGGCGTCCCGCCGCCTCGAGGATCAGCGGCGCGATCAGGCCCTGCAGGCGCTCGCACGATCGGCACAAGTCGCTCAATGCGTCGCCGACCCGGTCGGTCACATCGCTGATCGGCACCGCTCGGTCGGCGGAATTCATTGCCATGCTCAAAGCCTCGCCTCGATGAGAAGAACTCAACATCGCCGTCGTGGCTGCGCTGCGCTTTAGAAATCCGTGCGGCTGCGGATCGCGGCCACGAGCGTTCCCTCATCGAGGTAATCGAGCTCGCCGCCGACCGGCACGCCATGCGCGAGGCGGGTGATGCGGACCGGCAGATTCGCCAGGAGATCGGTCACATAATGGGCGGTCGTCTGGCCATCGACCGTCGCGTTGACGGCGAGCACCACTTCCTCGACGCCGTCGCCCGCGACCCTTTCGACAAGGCCGGCCAGGTTGAGCTCCTTCGGCCCGATGCCGTCGAGCGGCGACAAGCAGCCGCCGAGCACATGATAGCGCGCCGACAAGGCGCCGGCGCGTTCGAGCGCCCAGAGATCGGCCACGGTTTCGACCACGACGAGCAGCTTGCGATCACGTCGTTCATCGCGGCAGACGGTGCAAGGATCGCAGCTGTCGACATTGCCGCAGACCGAGCAGGCGACGACGCGCTCGCGGGCCGTCGCCAAGGCATCGGCGAGCGGTCCCAATAGGTCTTCGCGCTTGCGGATCAGGTAAAGAGCGGCGCGACGCGCCGAACGCGGCCCGAGGCCCGGCAGACGCGCCAGCAATTGGATCAGCCGCTCGATTTCGGGGCCGGCGATGCGTTCAACCATCAGAAAAGCTTCATGCCCGGCGGCAGCGGCAGACCCGCGGTAACAGCCTTCATCTTTTCTTGCATCAGCCGCTCGGCCTTTTTGCGGGCATCCTCATGCGCGGCGACGATCAAGTCCTCAACCATTTCCTTGTCGTCCGGCTTCAGCAGCGAACCGTCGATCGCCAGCGCCTTCATCTGGCCTTTGGCGGTGAGCGTCACGCGGACCAGGCCGCCGCCGGATTGGCCTTCGACTTCGAGACGCTCCATCTCGGCTTGCACTTCCTGCATTTTCGCTTGCACGGCCTGCGCCTGTTTCATCAAGCTCATCATGTCGGGCATGGAGGCTCCTCTCGCGTAAAAGACCCCTGGCGCGTCGGCCAACGCCGCTCCTTCGATTATAGATCATCTTCGGTGAAGGCCGAATCCGGATAGGCGATGTCCTCGCCGGCCACGCTCTCGGCGGCGTCCGTTGCTGGCTCGGCGCCGCGGACGGCAACGATTTCGGCCCCTGGAAACAGCGCCAGGGCGCGTTGCACGAGCGGATCCGCCCGCACGCCGACCAAAGCGGCCGCGGCGGCGGCCTCGGCCTGTTCGCTCAAGCTCGGCGTGCCGACTTCTGTCGAGACCGCCACGATCCAGCGGCGACCGGTCCATTCCTGCAGTCGGCGCGTGAGCTGCTGCGCAATTTGCGGCGAGGCGCCGGGCGACAGCGCGAATTCGATCGAGCCTTCCTCGAAACGAACCAGCCGAATGTCGCGCTCGAGCGCGATTTTCAGCTGAATGTCGCGACGCTCGGCCGCCAGCGCAACCACATCCTCGAAGCGGGCCAAGCGGAGCTGCTGCTCGTGCGCCTCCGTCGGCGCGATCGGCGCCCTGGCTGGCGCCGCGCCGGAGCTTGCATTGAAGCCTGCGCCAAGAGCGGCCCGCGCGCCCACGCCTGCGGGAGCAGGGCGAGCCGGCGCAGGCGCGGGCGCGCCGGTCGCCGGCCCCTGCTGGGCAAGCCGACGCAGCGCCTCGTCGGGCGTCGGCAGATCCGCCGCATAGGCGAGACGCACGAGCACCATGTCGGCGCCAGCCAGCGGGCGCGGCGAATCCCGCACCTCCTGCAAGCCCTTGAGCAGCAATTGCCAGGCGCGGGTGAGAACGGCGAGCGAAAGCTTCTGCGCAAATTCGCCGCCGCGCCGGCGCTCTTCCTCGGTGACGGACGGGTCCTTCGCGCTGTCCGGCGCGAGCTTCACGCGGGTCACGAAATGCACGAATTCGGCGAGCTCGCCGAGAATCCGGCCGGGATCGGCGCCGGCATCATAGAGCGCCTTCAACGAGGCGAGCCCAGCAGCGATGTCGCCCCTCATGATCTCTTCGAAGAGATCGATGATCCGCGCGCGATCGGCGAGGCCGAGCATCAGGCGCAGATCCTCGGCCTTGATCTGCGTGCGCAGGTCGCCCTTCGCATGAGCAATGGCCTGATCGAGCAGGCTCAACGCGTCGCGCACCGAACCTTCGGAAGCGCGCGCGATCAGCGCGAGCGCCTCCGCCTCGATGGCGACCGCCTCTTTGGCGCAGATCGAAGCGAGGTGCGCGACTAGCAGGTCCGCCTCGATCCGCCGCAGATCGAATCTCTGGCAGCGCGAGCGCACCGTGACCGGCACCTTCTCGATTTCCGTCGTCGCGAAGATGAACTTCACGTGATCGGGCGGTTCCTCCAAGGTCTTCAGCAGGCCGTTGAACGCCTGTTTCGAGAGCATGTGGACTTCGTCGATGATATAGACCTTGGTGCGCGCGAGGACCGGGCGATAGCGGGCGTTCTCGATGATCTCGCGCACATCGTCGATGCCGGTGTGGGAGGCGGCATCCATTTCGATCACGTCGACATGGCGCGAATCGATGATGGCCTGGCAATGGACGCCGAGCTCGGGCATGTGGATTGTCGGCTCAGCGACCGCAGGCCTGTCGCCGTGCGCCGGCAGCTCGTAATTGAAGGCGCGCGCCAGGATGCGCGCCGTCGTCGTCTTTCCGACGCCGCGGACGCCCGTGAGAATATAGGCTTGGTGAATGCGCCCAAGGTCGAAAGCGTTCGACAGCGTTTTCACCATCGGCTCCTGGCCGATGAGATCCTCGAAGCTTGCGGGCCTGTATTTGCGCGCCAGCACGCGATAGGGCGCGGCCGGCGCGGCGTCATCTAGGCTCAAGGCCAGCATGGCGGATTGTGCGGCGTCCATCGCTTCGGCCCCTTTGGGGGATTGAAATTCGTCCATGCCGAGAGGCGCTGGTGCTTTACAGGATTCCTTGTGCCTTGAGAACGACGGATCGGCATCAGCCGCGCGCCCGCAGGTGCAATCGTTTTCCCGCCGGCGCTCCAGCGTGACACCGGGCTCAATGCAGTGATAGAGGTGCGCTCTTTGGCATGGGGAGTGGGAGGCTGGACAGAGACCCGCCCGGTCTCGTCTGGGCTGCTTCCTTCCGGACCTGACCCGGTTGGCGAGTGGTGCGTCCACCGCCAACCTCCCGAGCCTAAGATGGACCATGCGGGGCAAATCCGCAATAGCGCCGAATCGCGAAAAGATGCAGACTCTCCAGCAGAGGACACGCCGAAACAACGACTTAGGCGTGATTGCAATGCGCTCCGGCTTCACCATGTGTTGCGGCTGAAACTGCGCCAATCCCGATCGGGCCAATGACCAGCGCGCTCGTTCTTTTTTCCGGCGGCCAGGATTCGACCACCTGCCTAGCCTTCGCTCTCGACCGTTTCGACCATGTCGAGACGATCGGCTTCGATTACCGCCAGCGGCACAGGATCGAACTCGACCAGCGGGCCAAGATCCGGGCGAAGATCGCCGCGCTCAATCCCGCCTGGGCGGCGCGGCTCGGCGAGGACCATCGCCTCGATCTCGGTATCTTGGGCGAAATCTCCGCCACCGCCATGACGCGCGACGTCGCCATCCAGTGCGACGCCAACGGCCTGCCGAACACGTTCGTGCCGGGCCGCAACCTGCTGTTCCTGACCTTCGCCGCAGCACTCGCCTATCGGCGCGGCTTGCGACATATCGTCGGCGGGATGTGCGAGATGGATTTCTCCGGCTATCCCGATTGCCGCGACGACACGGTCAAAGCCATGCAGGTCGCCCTGAATCTCGGCATGCAGAAAAACTTCGTCCTCGACACGCCGCTCATGTGGCTCGACAAGGCCGAGACCTGGAAGCTTGCTGAACGGCTCGGCGGCACCGCGCTGATCGACCTCATCATCGAAGAGACGCATACCTGCTATTTGGGCGAGCGCGGGCAAAGACATCGCTGGGGCTACGGCTGCGGCGAATGCCCCGCCTGCCGATTGCGCGCCGAGGGCTGGCGGAAGTATCGCGGCGGATGATCTCATCGGCGCGCGTTGAGCCAGTGCAGCATTCGGGTGAGCGCGCGGCGGCATTAATATTGCCATGATGCGACACAATATAGGAATGGCGGCCCTCGTCGGCTCAAGCGAAATGCTGCGCGCCGGTTTGCTATACGAGGCGCCCTCTTCACTGAGATCGGAGTTTGGCATGGCCGAAAAAATTCCCGTCACCGTGCTCACCGGCTATCTCGGAGCCGGCAAGACGACGCTGTTGAACCGCATCTTGAGCGAGCCGCACGGAAAGAAATTCGCCGTCATCGTCAACGAGTTCGGCGAAATCGGCATCGACAATGATCTGGTCGTCGGCGCCGACGAGGAAATCTTCGAGATGAACAACGGCTGCATCTGCTGCACGGTGCGCGGCGATCTCATTCGGATCATCGAAGGCCTGATGAAGCGCAAGGGCAAATTCGACGCCATCCTCGTCGAGACCACCGGCCTCGCCGATCCGGCGCCGGTAGCACAGACTTTCTTCGTCGACGCCGACGTCGAGGAAGCGGCGCGGCTCGACGCAGTGGTCACCGTGACCGACGCCAAATGGCTGTCGCAGCGTCTGAAGGACGCGCCGGAGGCAAAAAATCAGATCGCTTTCGCGGATGTGATTCTGCTCAACAAGACCGATCTCGTCAACGCCCACGAACTGCGCGAGATCGAGGCGCGGATCCGCGCCATCAACCCCTACGCCAAGCTCCACAAGACCGTGAATTGCGGCGTGCCGCTCGATGCCGTGCTCGGCCGCAACGCCTTCGATCTCGACCGCATCCTGGAGATCGAGCCAGAATTTCTCGAGGCCGACGATCACGACCACCATCACGATCACCACGATCACCACGAGCATGATGAGCACCACGAGCACAATCATCATGACGGCGAACATGCGCGTGGTCTCAAACATTATCATGACGAGGACATGCAATCCGTCGGCTTATCGATCGAAGGCGATGTCGACCCGGAAAAATTCCTGCCCTGGCTCAATGACTACGTGCAGAAGGAAGGGCCGTCGATCCTGCGTGTGAAGGGGATCGTCGCCTTCAAGGACGAGCCGAAGCGCTTCGTCTTCCAGGGCGTCCACATGATCCTCGAAGGCGATCTGCAACGCGACTGGAATCCTGCCGAGCCGCGCATGAGCCGCGTCGTCTTCATCGGCCGCAACCTGAAGGAGGATGAGATCAGGCGGGGTTTTTTGGCCTGCGCCGCGTGAGCGCGCACCTTCTCCCTACGGGAGAAGGTAGCCGGCGGAACCGGCTGGATGAGGGGTTACAATCGCTGTCGAATTGCGGCATCGTAGCCCCTCACCCGGCTTGCCATAGCCCTGCGCTGCGCGCAGGGCGTGTGTTATTAATGACGGGCGCGCGGAGCGCGCCCTATGGCAAGCCACCCTCTCCCACAGGGAGAGGGGTCGCGCTGTATCCCTCGCAGTTAGATTCTTCGCCCTCTAAGCTTGACATGGCACAAACCTCCCTCGTCGAAAACGTCACCCCGATTGTTGTCGGCGCGCATGTCACGGCGGCCACGTTTCTGGGCGGCGTTCCGGTTCTCGCGCTTGGCGACGGAACCGCGCTGCGCATCGATGCGGACGGCGAGAAGCGTGTCGCGCTCCATGCGGACGGGGCAATCCTCGTGGCGGCGCGGGCCGGCAAAAGATTGGTCACCGGCGGGGATGACGGCCGGATCATGGCCATGCGCGCCGACGGATCGACCGAGGAAATTTTCCAAGGAGATGGCAAATGGATCGACGCGCTCATCGGGCGCGGCGATTCCTCCATCGCATGGTCGAGCGGGCGGCAGGTCAGCGCCCGCGATCCGCAGGGGAAGGTGAAACTGTTCACCGCGCCCTCCTCGGTGCGCGGGCTCGCCTATGCGCCGAAAGGCTATCGACTCGCGATCGCGCATTATAATGGCGCGACGCTCTGGTTTCCCAACACCGCGGCGGCGCCCGACGTCTTTGTCTGGAAAGGCGCGCATCTCGATGTTTGGTTTTCGCCGGACGGGCGCTTCCTCATCACCTCGATGCAGGAAAATGCGCTGCATGGTTGGCGGATCGCCGACAAGGAGGACATGCGGATGAGCGGCTACCCCGCCAAGACCCGCTCCTGTTCATGGTCGAGCGACGGTCACTGGCTTGCGACTTCGGGGGCCGAGGCCTGCATCGTCTGGCCTTTCAAGGACAAGGACGGACCGATGAAAAAGGCGCCGCGCGAATGCGGGGTCCGGCGGGCGAAAGTTTCGCGCGTGGCTTTTCATCCGAAGGCGCTGGTGATCGCGATCGGCTATGAGGACGGATGGGTTCTCCTTTGCCGGCTCGCCGATGGAGCCGAAATCCCCGTGCGCCAGCCGCGGACCGATGCGCATGATCCGATCTCGGCGCTCACCTGGGACGACGACGGGCAGCGCCTCTTGTTCGGCACGAGCGAAGGCAATGCCGGCATCCTTGCCATGCCGTGACCGGCATTTGCGATCTTGCCGGCCCAACATTTTGGTACAGGCGCGCGCAAAGAGGGCAGCCGCGACCCTCCGGATGAACTATATTAGCACCGAGAAGTCTCGAAGCGCCGAAGCTTCCGATCGGCGATCGAAGCACCAGGGAGGTCTGATGATCATCGGCCGCATCGCCATTTTCTTCGCCCTTCTGTTTGGCGTCGCATCAACCCAGATGCCGGAGTTCTGGCAGCAATATCGCCAGCGCCTCGGCGGCGCGATCGATGAACTAACCGCAATCGTTGCGCAATTCGATACGCAGGCGACGGCCCAGAACCTTGCCCCGGAGGCGGCGATCGCTCGCCTGGAGGCGAACCCCGATCCGCTCGTGCAGGGCCGGGGCGACGAGATGCACCGCATCATAGCGCGGCTTGCGAAACTGCGCCGTGCCGCGGCGGCCTTCAATGATCCGAACATCGCCAGCAAGTGGACGACGCTTGTCAGAACCTTCGATCCCTATATTGCCGAACGGACCTATGAGACCTTCCAGCCGGCAATTCCAACGTCGGCGGAAGGATTCATTGCCGGCGTCATCGGCTTCATCGTGGGCGGCGGCATCGTCCATTTGATCGGTCTGCCGATCCGGCATCGGCACAAATTGTTTGGCCGGCGGTCCAAGCCGGACACCGCCGAACCTCTCGTAAAAGCCTAGCGCGAATGGTGCCCAACGTTCTGTCGATCGCCGGATTCGATCCGGCCGGCGGCGCCGGCGTCCTGGCCGACATCAAGACCTTCGCCGCCTTGCGCTGCCATGGCCTTGCGGTCGTCACCGCTTTGACCGCGCAGAATACGCAAGGCGTAACTGGGATCCATGTCGTGCCGAGCGAATTCGTCGCCGCGCAAATCGATGCGCTCTTCGCGGATAGTGACATTGCGGCGGTGAAGATCGGCATGCTCGCCGCCCCGGCCATCGTCAAAACGGTCGCGAAAAGGCTTGCCGAACATCGCCCGAGGCCCGTGGTGCTCGATCCGGTGCTCGCGGCCTCGAGCGGCGATCCACTCGCCAGCGGGGATGTGGCTCGTGCCGTGGTGGATCTGCTCGCGCCGCTGGTCACTCTGGTGACCCCCAATCTGGCGGAGGCAGCCTGCCTTGCCGAGGCGCCGGTGCCGACGACGACTGTCGGCATGCACAAGCTCGCCGAGCAATTGCACCGGCGCGGGTTCAGATCCGTGCTTGTCACGGGCGGCGACATGCGAGGCGCTACGGCCGACGATATTCTCTTCGATGGAACGTCGCATCGGACCTTTTCCTCGCCGCGCATCGCGACGCGCAATACGCACGGAACCGGTTGCACGCTTTCTGCTGCGATTGCCGCCCATCTCGCGCATGGCTCGGACATGATCGAAGCGATCGAAGCGGCGAAAGCCTATGTCAGCGACGCGCTCGCCGCGGCGGACGAACTTGATGTGGGCCGCGGGCCGGGGCCGCTCCACCATTTCCATCGGTTCTGGTAAGAGGGACGTGACTGCGGCCGAAAAGGACTGCAATCCAATGCTGGGGGGTGCGCTATGCTGAAAGAGTTTCGCGATTTTGCGATGAGGGGTAATGTCGTCGATCTCGCCGTCGCCGTGATTATCGGCGTCGCCTTCGGCAAGATCGTCGATTCGCTCGTCAACGACATCATCATGCCGGTCATCGGCGCGGTGACCGGCGGGCTCGATTTCTCAAATTACTTTCTGCCCTTGTCCAAGGCCGTCACGGCGCCGGTACTGGCCGAAGCGCGCAAACAGGGCGCCGTGCTCGCCTGGGGCAGTTTCTTGACGATCGTGCTCAATTTTCTGATCGTCGCCTTCGTGCTCTTTCTCGTGGTGCGCGGCATCATGATGCTGCGCGGCAAGGTCCTCCACGAGCAGCAGGAAGAAAAAGCCGCCGCGCCGCCGCCGCGCCAGGAGGTTCTGCTCGAAGAAATTCGCGATCTCTTGGCTCGACGCTGAGCGGACGAGCCAAGATCTCTGTTCAATCAGCTCCGTTTCTTCAGGGTTCGCCTCAGCGCTGATCCCAGTCGCCGCGGTCGCCACCCTCGCCACGGTCGCCGCGGCCGTCTTCGTCGCCGCCCCTGCCGAAGTCGCCGCGCCCGTCCTGCCCACGCCAGCCGCCTTCGTGACCCCGCCAGCCTTCATTCATCGCGAAGTGCCTGTGGTGCCCAAAACCCATATGCGTGGCACGCAGCAGAATCGGCAGCCGATTCTTCTGGTCATCCGTCAATGCGGCGTAGAGGGGCGCCGCCGCATCGGCCAACTTCTTCAAGGCTTCGCCCCGCGCAATCTGATTTTCGCTCATGCGCTGCAGCCGAGCCACTGGATCGGCGGGACGCGGCTCGTTCTTGGCCTTCTCGCGCTGGTCAGCGATGGTCTTGTGGAGATCGCGGAACGCCGAGTCGACGGCGGGCCAAAGCTTGTCTTGATCGGGCGTAAGCTCGAGACCGGCGTGGAGCGCGGCGATACGGGCATCGAGAAAGGCGGCGCGGTCCGCCGGCGACGGCACGAAACGCGGCTGTGCCTGTTCTGCGGCGGCGCTCTTGTCCGTGTCTTGATCTGCGTTGGCCGTGAGGGCCATGCCGAGTGTACCGACGCCGAGGAGCCCCGCAACGGCAAAGGCGAGAGGCAAGCGCAATGTCATCTTTCATCTCCCTGGGACTGCATCAACGCAACAAGGCGTAGGCTGCGTTGCGACCCCCTTCAAATTAAGCTTTGGCAATCTTCGCGGCGCGGAGCCGAATCCCTTCGGCGATCACGGCTTCATCACGAAGACTTGATAGGGAATGTTGCGCGCCAGCGGCTGTAACCAATCCGGCGTCGTGCCGGCCATCAGCGCTGCGGCAAGACCGTGTGGTGCGCGCCTCGCGAGCGCGTCGGTTTCCTTCAGGCCGGGACATGTCATGACATAGGTGACGTGATTGGCGCGCAGGATCTGGCGGGCGGTTTCCGGATCGGAAAGGAACGCATCGAGTGCCGCCCGATTGCCGTGATTGTCGCGATGATAAGGTGCGGCGAGCACGCTATGCGGCGTCAAGGCGAGCATGTGCGAACCAGCGTCGATCGGCGCGAGGACAATACCGGGCGGCAGTGCTGCAAGCGGCGCGAAGGCGGCCGAGGCAAGACAGGCGGCGCGCTCCTTTTCCTTCGCCGCATCCGAGTCTGCAGGGAGGACGAGTGCCCAGCCGATCGGCGAAAACGGCAAGACAAGGACGAATGCGAGCATCGCCGCCTCGCGCCATTTCGTTCCGCTCAGGACCTCGTGCAGCCGAACGATGCACCAGGCTGCGCCGAGCAGCGCGATCGGGCTGGCGAAGCCGATCACTCTGATCATCCAGCATGACAGCGCAATGGCAAGCGCGCACATCGCTGCGACGATGAGCCAACGCAGCTGCGCCAGGTTCTTCTCTCGGAAAACCGCGGCGATTGCCCCGACAAAGCCGAGCGCGATCGGCAGAATGAAGATCGTGGCCGTAAATGGCTCTCGGTGGAAGAGGCGGCTGAGCGGCATCGCTTCTTCGACGTTCCTGAGCCAGATCTCGCGCACAAGAGGATCGATGCCAGTGTACGGATCATAGAAACAGATCGGCTTCGTGAACACCGCGGCTGCGATCACGGCGGCCGCAGCGAGGCTCGCGGCGGCGAGCCGGCGGAATTTGCTTTCCAACCGAGGCGAGGCGGCGGCGAGCGCGATCATGGCTCCTGCGCCGGCGAGGCCGGGTACGAGATAGGCGAGCGAATAGGCGTCGCAGCCGGCATCCGACCAATGTGCCTTGCCGATCGTCGCAAGGAAAGTTGCGGGCAGAGCCAGGCCGAGCCCGATGCCGAAGCTTGCGAGCGCCTTCTGCATCGCCGCGCCGCGCCCGACCCAGAACGCGACGAACAGGCCTGCGAGAGCGATGATGAACGGCAGGTTCTCGATACTGATCGCGGCAGAGAGCGCGGCAAGCGCACCAGCGATCGCGGCGCGTCGCGCATGCGCCGGTTCGACGGCCTCAACGAGGCTCGCCAGCATGAACATGAGGAGGACGATCTGCGGCGCAGAATGATCGATACGGCCGGGTTGGAATTCGCCGAAAACCATGCCGCTCAAAAGGGTGAGCACGATCGCCGGCAGGATCGCCTGCGCCCCAATCAGGACGCGCGCGAGCCAGGCGATGGCGCCGTAAAGCAGGCCCTGGAGCATGAGCGGGAAGAGCAGTCGCGTGAGGCGCTCGGCGGTTTCGACCGGCAGAAAGCTCGCGAAGATCTTGATCATCAGCGCGAGCGGCAAGTCGACGACCCGCGACCAATGCATGAACACGCCATGCGGCGGATCGAGCCGCCCGATCGTCATGTCGAACCAATTCTGGCCGGCAAGCAGCTCGCGCACCTGGACGAGCTGCATGGCATCATCGGAATCGAAGAACGTGCCGTGCTGCCAGACGGTGCGCGCGCCGGCGAACGACAATGCGCAGCCCAGCGCCAAGGCAAGCCCGATCAGCAGCCACACGGGAATGCGGCTGCGGACTTCGCCGTGTTCGGCTGTTTTGGCGCTCTCGGCCGCGCAGACGATGCTCGTCACCTATTTCCTTTCGCGCGGGCCCTGCGATGGCAGTGTGTGAGTCTTCTCTTGACCAAAAAACTTTTAAGGAGGGTTACGAGAGCCTCTGTTCGCCCCCGATCTGGCGGCGATGGGGCTTCGGGCGAGGCGGCGGAAGGGTTAAGAACTTCTTAAGCGCATCGGCGTTTCAATCAGCGTAGCCGCCTGCGGGGAGTTCAAATTGATTCACGTGCAGCCGATCCGGCCCTTGTCATTTATCGAGATCCTCGATGACCTTCCGCTCGATTGCGTGGCTGAGCAGCCTGCCGCCGCCATCGCTTCAGCCAATCGGGATTGGCTGTTTCAACTTTTCTCGGCCATCGAATCTTCCCCGGATCCGACATCCGGCGGCAAGGCCTATCGCGAGGCGGCGGTCGAAGCGCCGCCCACGGCGCCGATGAGCGAAGAAGAGCGGGTCGCCGTCGAACTCGAGCTTGATAGCGCTGCAACTGCCGCCGACCTGAAGCGAATCCGCCGCGCCTTCGCGTTGCGCAATCATCCCGATCTCTTTCATCATGGCTTGTGCGCGCAAGCGACCTCCCGGATGAAGATCGCCAACATGCTGATTGACCGCCGGCGCAAGGAGATCGCGGGCGGTCCGAAATAGGCTTGTTCCGCGGTTCGAGTCCTGCTTGTGCCGCAAGGAAGGCACGTGTATCATGGCCGATCCTGCCGGCGGCCTTCAATCCATGCCAAGCATCGATCTCAATTGCGACTGCGGCGAAAGCTTCGGCGTCTATGTCATGGGCGATGATGCGGCCATGCTCGATCTCGTCACGACGGCCAATGTCGCCTGCGGCTTTCACGGCGGCGACCCGGAGGTCATGGCCAACACCTTTCGCATGGCGAAGAAAAAGGGGGTCGCCGTCGGCGCGCATCCCGGCTTTCCGGATCTCTGGGGCTTCGGCCGCCGCCGCCTGCCGTTCTCGGCGGCGGAGATCGAGCGGCTCGTCGCCTATCAGATCGGCGCGGCGCAGGCGCTCGCCGCCTATGCCGGGCATAGACTGACCCATGTCAAGCCGCATGGCGCCTTGAGCAATATCGCGACGGAGGATGAGGGCGTCGCTCGCGCCATCGCCCGCGCGACGAAGGCGGTCGATCCTCAGCTCATTTTTCTCGCCGTCGCCGGGACGAAACTCGAGGGCGCGGGAGAGGCCGAAGGCCTCGTCATCGCCCGCGAGATCTACGCCGACCGGAGCTATTCGGACGACGCGCTTCTGCTTCCGAGATCACAGCAAGGCGCTGTCCTGCGAGAGCCTGAGACGATCGCCGGCCGCGTTCTTGCCATGGCTCGTGAGGGAGCCGTGATCGCCGCCTCCGGCAAGCGCATTCCGATCGGGATCGATTCCATCTGCGTACACGGCGACACGCCGAATGCAGTGGTCATCGCACGGGCCGTACGCCGGCGTCTCACCGAGGCGGGAATTGCGCTGAAGCCTTTTGCCGCGGCTGACAAGCGCAGTGGGCCGTGATTCTAATCGCTGCCGGTTTTCGAATAGCGCTGGCCGATTGAGATCGGGTCGCCGAGCTGCCAATCGCCGTCGTGCCCGAACTCGCTGCTCGAATGGATCGACAGAATCTCGGCTAGGCGGTTGCGGGCGCGGTTGACGCGGCTTTTCATCGTGCCGATGGCACAGCCGCAAATGGTTGCGGCCTCTTCGTAGGAGAGGCCCGACGCGCCGATGAGAATCAGAGCCTCGCGCTGATCGTTCGGCAGTTGCTGCAGCGCGCCGTGCAAATCGAGCAGGTCCATGTGCCCGTTCTGCGCCGGCGCGGTCGCGAGCCTGGTTGCTATGGCGCCATCGGAATCGGCGACCTCGCGCCGCCGCTTGCGATATTCGGAATAATAAAAGTTGCGCAGGATCGTGAAGAGCCAGGCCGGCAGATTGGTTCCCTCGACGAAGGAATCGAGATTTCCCCAGGCCTTGACAAGCGTCTCTTGCACGAGGTCATCGGCGCGGTCGGGATTGCCGCAGAGCGACACCGCGAAGGCGCGCAGGTTCGGAATGACGGCGATGAGATCCGCCTTGATTTGGGCACTCGCATGCGCCGGATGCGGAATCTCGCCCTTCTGCGCCCCGGTCACTTTGCGTCCTTCTTCGAAGCAGTGCTGCGGGCCCCCTGGTGCGTAGCGGCCGGAATGCGGGCTTCGAGTTGGCTCAGCAGATCGATGAACCGCTCGGGGATCGGTTGCATCAGCACATCATTGTAGACGCCGCGCAATCGCAGCCCAATCTGTTCGACGATCTCCGGCTTTGGTGCCGTCTTGCGCACCCGCGCCGCCGCGAGCGTGCTGACCGCAGTCGACCGACGCAATTCTTTCGCCGCGGAGACCTCCTTGAGGTCCGCGCATTGGCCTTTCTCAACTCTTCCGTGACTTGGCAGGCCCGCCCTTTTCGCCTTTAAATCTTTCGCTTTTAAATCGATCGGTTTTGTCACTGGTGTGCCTTTGCGTGCATCTTGATCGTGTCCCATCAGCGGATCCAGCCCTCCCGCGGCAGATCCGCGGGTCACGCAGCCTCGAATCGGAGCCTACAATCGGTTTTATGTCGGTGTTTTGATTGTCCGGTGTTTTGCTCTATGCTCTCCAAGCAATGAACCGCGGAGCACCCCACCCACAACGCGATCTTCTCGCGAAAGTTCCAGGCCGGGAACCAAATTTCGGCTTACGCATTAAGCAAGCTATGGCGTGGGTTGGGCTGGCGCGGCAGAGGAGCCGGGATCTATGTCGATTTCGAAAGCGATTTCCTCCCACATCCCTTATCTGCGTCGATTCGCGCGGGCCCTGACCGGAACCCAGGCCGGGGGCGACGCCTATGTTCTGGCGACTTTGGAGGCAGTGGTCGCCGAGCCGGAGGTGTTTTCGGAGAGCGCCGATCTCAGAGCCTCGCTCTATGGGCTGTTCCTCAAAGTCTGGGAATCGATGCCGGTCAATGGCTACGTCGACCAGCCGTCGTTCTCGCCGGACGAAAAGGGGGCGCAGCGCAATCTCGAAGCCATCCCGCTGCGCCCCCGCGTGGCCTTCCTCTTGAGCTCGCTCGAAGGATTCGAAACGGCGGAGATCGCCCGGGTGATGGATTGCACGGCCGAAGAGGCGGCCGAGCTCATCGACAGGGCCGGCAAGGAGATCTCCAAGCAGATTCGCAGCGACGTGCTGATCATTGAAGACGAGCCTTTGATTGCGATCGATATCCAGATGCTCGTCGAGGAACTTGGGCATAGGGTCGTCAATATCGCCCGCACCCACGGGGAGGCCGTGACGGCGGCAGAGAGCATGACACCCGGCCTCATCCTGGCGGACATTCAGCTCGCCGACGGCAGTTCGGGCCTTGAAGCCGTCAATCAGATCCTCGGCAATTTCTCCGTCCCGGTCATCTTCATCACGGCCTATCCGGAACGGTTCTTGACGGGCACGCCGCCGGAGCCGGCCTTTCTGATCACCAAGCCCTTCGGGGTCGACAGTTTAAAGGCCGTGATCAGCCAGGCGCTCTTCTTTGATCGGAAATCGCGTCGAAAGGACGAACCGGAGACGAACGGGGCGTTTGTCTAGAGCATCGGACACTCAAGTGACTCCATATCCGGCGGCAGCGAAGTAGTTTCTGCATTCGGCAGGCTCGAACAGGTCGCAGATTTG
>Ga0116223_10000657_pt1 | contig 40443 bp, 26 predicted proteins | sample Sb_taG_3_FD_90092 | JGI IMG/M metagenome (GOLD analysis project Ga0116223, IMG submission 90092) | Peat soil microbial communities from Weissenstadt, Germany - Sb_50d_a_PC metaG | ecosystem: Environmental > Terrestrial > Soil > Wetlands > Peat | place: Germany: Weissenstadt | collected 2010-09-21 | reverse complement strand
GAAAGCACGGGCAAGTACCTCTTTTTCACGTCGAGCCAGGACTGCAGTTTCCTGCTGATTGACGGCCAGGAGGTCGTCGCGGCCCCCGGGCTTCATGGGCCGGTCCACGACGCCCGCATCAAGGGCGAGGTCCACCTGGACAAGGGTCCGCACACCTTCGAGTACCTCCACGCCGCGTCAGGCCCCGAGGCATGCATGGTCGCCGCCTGGCAGCCACCGAAGGCGGCGCAGCCGGAGCCGATCCCGGCGCGCGCGTTCGGCGCCGACGAGGTCGCCCACCTTCCCGCCGTCGGGCTGCGGCACGTGGTCAAGGAGTCACAGCCCGACTTCAGCGCGGTCGTCACCGGCGAGGCGCCGGTCCTGGAGGCTGAACAGCCACTGGTGCGCGTGCAGTTCCGCGACCTCTCCGCCGCACCGGTGACCGCGCGCACGGCCACCCGCTGGGACTTCGGCGACGGCCAGACGAGCGAGCAGGCCGAGCCGGCGCACGTCTACCTCCGCCCCGGGTTGTACGCGGTGAAGCTGTCGGTCACCCGAACCGGTCAAACTCGGCAGACGGTCAACCGGATCCTGGTCCACCGGGGCGTCACCGCCTCCGACCCGAAGAAGGGACCGGACCAGGTGGCCGACTACCTGCCGCTCCTGAACCAGTACGATGCGACGCGGTTGAGCAAGGCCGACGTGCTGCAGCTGGTGCGGGCCTGCGACCAGGCGGGGCAAGGCGCGCGGGCGGCGAAGGCCGGCAAGGCGGCCCTGCTGGCGGCGACGGCGGAGGACGACCAGGAAACGCTCCTGGAACTGGTGAGGGTCGTGGCGCCGCTGCTGCGCGACCGCTGCGACGACGCCGAGGGCGCGTTGGCGGTGTGGCCAGCCGTGGGCCGGGCGATCAGTGCCGAGCGCGGCAAGACGGAGTGCGAGTTGGAGGCGGCCGACGTCTGCCTGAACGACCTGCTGCGGCGCGGCGAGGCCGAACCGCTGCTGAAGTCGGCCAAGGCGCGGTTGGCCCGTAGCGACAACCCGGCGCTGACGGGTCGGCTCCAGCGGCTGTGGGGCGACTGGCACGCCCGGGGCGGCGACCGGGAGAAGGCCCGCGCCGCCTACGAGCGGGCGGCGGCCTGCCTGACGACACGCCGCAGCGCCGCGGAGCAGAACGCCTGGCGCGGCTCCTTCAGCCGTTCCGCGGAGGCCTTCCTGCGCGACAACGAGTTGGACCGGGCGCGCGACGAGCTGCGCCGCTGGCAGGAGGAGTTCCCCGGCGACAAGGTCGATGGCTACCTGCCCCTGCTGCAAGCGCAATACTGGGCGGCCCGCGGCAAGTACGCGCAGGCCGTCGCCGTGGCCGGTGACCTGGCCGCGCTCAACCCCGACTCGCCCTACGCCGACCGCTTGGCCCTCCTCGCCGCCGAGTGCGAGGAGAAGCAGGGCCACGTCGAGCGAGCCTTGGCGGCTTACAAGGCGTTCCTCACCGATTACCCCGGTAGTCCGCTCGTCGAGACCGCCCGGCGGAAGGTGGCCAACCCCCCAACCACGAAGCCGAATGAGACGAAACTGCCCCGCAAGCCGTGAGGTGCTGCTCATGGGAACCAGGCGAAGCCTTATCGTGTTGCTGGCCGCGCTAGGCACCGCGAACGCCCGCGCCGGCGAGTTGATCGTCGCCCTGGGCAAGTCGGAGGGCGTGACCTTCGTCGGCGCCCTCGACCGCTGGGACCGCGACGGCGCCCCGCGCAAGCCGGTCGATGCCAAGGCAAAGATCGACAAGCCCGAAGTGACAGCGCGGGCCGAGCGCCTGGCCGGTAACCGCTGGGTGTTCCGACAGCTGCCTGCCGGTCGCTACGATCTGGTGATCCTGGCCGGCGAGCGGGTCCGTGTCGAAGGCTTCCACTACCCGCCGGTCGCCGAGTTCGACCGCTTCCTGCCGCCTTCCGCCAAGGTTTCGGAGGAGGTGCGCGACGTGATCCTCAAGGACATCGCGGCGTCGCAGCACTACGAGAACAAGGTGACGCCGCTGTACCTGGGCGGCGACGAGAAGCAGGTGCGCGTCCTGATGCAGCTGGTGCGCGACCAGCCGACGAGTTATGACGGCGAGTATGGCGCCCCGGTGGCGACGGCCCGTCATGAGGTCTGGCAGTACACCTACCGCCGCGGGACGTGGAGCAAGGAAAAGCGGACAAAGATCCTGGATCGCCTTCTGATGGCGAAGAGCGAGTTCCAGCGCTGGACCTGGGTGTGGGAGCCGGCGCTGGGCGGCATCGAGGTGGGCGACAAGCACGTCGAGGTGTCCTATGAAGTGCCGCGCCGCTTCGACCGGGACAAGGCACGCGGGTGGATTCCGGTGGAATAAGAGTCTGTGCCGAAAGCCGCTTGCGGCTTGGTGGAAGCCTGGAATCCGCTAAGAAACTGTATCAAAAACTCTCTTGCCGCTTGTGGCTTCGCAGGAAAGATGGCGAAGCCGCAAGCGGCCAAGTCATTGCCGTGTGACCGGCAAGGACCACCCCAAGGGCGGGCATCGTTTGGTGCCAGGGGTGTGCGGTGTTATCCCTATCGTGTTGCCGGCGTGCGGATTCGGTACAACTTACTTTCCCCCGATGAGGTAGGAATCCACTGCGAGCCGCCCGCTGCCGATTCCCACCCCTATTCTTGTCTTGCTCGCTCCCTCGTTGTTCTGCCAGCAGAATGCCTGGCCGGCGCTTCTTCCGGCGAGGGATGACGGCATCCAGCGGAGTCTCGGCGGCCGGCGGCACGGGGCTTGCTCTACAAGGCGGCTATCGCACTGAGGAGCGGGACCGTGGATTCCCACTCGCTTCCGGGATGCCGCCGGGCGGCCCAATCGCCACGACAAGGACTAACGCCATGCTGACTTTTCTCGGCCGCAGTTTGGGGAACGTGCTCGGCGTCAGGGTGAGCGGCGAAGTGATGCACGCCGACGAGGAGAGACTTCTGGTCAAGCTAGAGAGGTTACTGCGGGAGGATGGCAAGGTCCACGTGCTGCTGGAACTCGCAGCCGTCCAGGCGTGGGCAGCCGATAACGGCGGGCCTGACCTGAACCGCTTCTCCGCCCACGGCGGCGCCCTGGGGCGCTGTGCCATCGTGGAGGAGGGGCCAGGGCAAGAGTACCTCACCAGGCTCACTCAACCCTTTCGGCAGGTGCGCCGCTTCCGCCCGGCGGAGGTCGAACTGGCGTGGCAGTGGGTGCTGGAAGGGGTTCAGGAGGAGGTCGAGCGCCGGGCCTATCTCAAATGGGAGGCCGCCGGGAAGCCGCCGGGGGACGGCACCCGCTTCTGGCTGGCGGCGGAACGAGAACTTCTGGCGGCAAACCAGGCCGCCAGGAACGAGGGCTGACCGGCTGGCACGAGAGCTTCGGCAGCGACGTGCCACGCTGGGAGCAGGCCCTCGGAGGAGAGCTACGGGCATGAGCGATTACAACGTGTTCCTTGATCTGGCGAAAGAGGTCCAGCCGCCCGACAAGGGCATCCTGAGCCGCACGCTCTCCAACGACGACCGGCTCAAGGCAGTCCTCTTCGGGTTCGCCCAGGGCGAAGAGCTTTCCGAACACACCGCCTCAATGCCCGCCGTGCTGCACTTCCTTCAGGGCGAGGCGAAGCTGACGCTGGGCCACGACACCGTGGAGGCCAGGCCCGGCACCTGGGTCCACATGCCCAAGGACTTGCGCCACAGCATTCAGGCGAAGACGCCCGTGGTCCTGCTGTTGCTGCTAATGAAGGGGCCTCAGCCGTGAAAGCCCAAACGCCCGCGCTGGCGGCGCGTGCTCAGGCCCCCGCCGCGGCGCACACTTCAGGATCGGCCTGTGTATAATGGGGGTAGAATCAAAGCCCATCCTGCACCCACCCCGGTGGGCAGGTGCCCGAGTCCCCATGCCGGCCGTCCCCGCGTGTTGAGTCGGTCCGACGTGGCGCACCGCGGCGCCGCAAGGAGCCATCCCAATGTCGCACCCCCGATTCCTCACCCTGGCAGTGCCGGTCGTCGCCGCAGCCGCCCTGCTGTTTGCGCCCGGCGCTGCTGACGCCGGCGGCCACGGCGGCCACGGCGGTGGCCACGGCGGCGGCCACGGCGGCGGCCACGCGGTCGCCCACGGCGGCGGCCACGTAGTCGCCCACGGCGGCGCTGTCCACGTCGGCCCTGTCTACCGCGGCGGCTACTACAACCGCGGCTACGGCTACGGCCTCTACCTCGGTTACGGCTACCCCTACGGCTCCTACGGTGCCCCCTACTACGCCGGGGACTACTACGACGTGCCGAGCTACGTCGCCCCCGCGGCCCCCATCTACGTCGCGCCGCCCGCGGTCATAACGCCATCGAGTTACTCCGTGGCCAACCCCGGCCCCGGCGCGGGGCCGACGCAAGACCTCGCGGCCCACGTTACGGTGCAGGTGCCGACCGACGCCGAGGTCTGGTTCGGGCAGGGCAAAACGCGCCAGACCGGCGGCGTGCGCGAGTTCGTGTCGCCGGCGCTGACGCCCGGCCAGGATTACACCTACGTCGTCAAGGCGCGCTGGATGGAGGGCGGCAAGGAAGTGGTTCAGTCGCGGAGCATCGACGTGTTGGCGGGCAGTCGGGCGACCATCGATTTCATGAAACCCGCCCCCGAGGCTGTCGAAGCGCCGAAACCGGCCAAGCCCTGACTCGGCCGCCGTGGCGCCGATTGTCCCAGAAAGAGGCCCGCTATGTTGCGGATGCGATCCTTCGCCTTGCTCGCCCCCGCGCTGCTGCTCACGGCCGCGGGCAGTCACGCCGCCCCGCCCGGCTTCGTCAGCCCGCCGAGCACCTACCATTACCCGTCGAGTCGCGACACCGTCTCGCCAGCCAACCGATCGACGTCGCACTACTTCGCGCCGCCGATGTCCTACTACCAGCGCCCGTCCTACCCGGAGCCCGCTTCCACGCCGCAGTACCCCACCCCGCCGATGACCCGATCTCCGGTGGTCCCTCCCGGACTGGACCTGTCGCTGGTCCCCCGAGTCCTCCGCGAGCCCGAACCGGCCGCGGCTTCCGCGCAGATCGACATACTCGTCCCGGAGGGGGCGGAACTCTGGTTCAACGGGACAAAGACCCAGCGGACCGGCACGCGGCGAGTCTTCGAGACGCCCCCGCTGGAGCCGGGGACGCGCTACGCCTACGACGTGAAGGCGCGCTGGACGGAAGGCGGCAAGGCGCTCGAGCGGACCCTCCACGTCCCCGTCAGCGCCGGCTCTCGCCGCAACGTGGATTTCACGAAGTGACTTTTTCGCCGCTTGCGGCTTAGCGGTCATGCGAAGCCGCAAGCGGCCGGGCCGTTATTTCACCCCCATCACGTACACGTCGTAACCGCCGCCGCGGTTGGAGATGAAGGCGATCTTCTTCCCGTCGGGCGACCAGGTCGCGAAGTTGTCCTGCCCCTTGTCGTTCGTCAGGTTGCGTTGGTCGGACCCGTCGGCGTTCATCACGTAGATCTCGTAATTGCCGTCGCGGTTGGACGTGAAGGCGATCCGCTTGCCGTCGGGCGACCAGGCCGGCCAGCAGTCCATCGCGGGGTTGTTGGTGAGGCGCGTCGGCTTGCTGCCGTCGGCCTGCATCTTGTAGATCTCGTAGTTGCCGGCGCGGTTGCTCGTGAAAACGATCTCCTTGCCGTCGGGCGACCAGTTCGGGTTGTTGTCGAGGGCGACGTCGTTGGTGAGGCGCTTGAGGTCCTTGCCCTCGGCGTCGGCGGTGTAGATTTCCTGGTTGCCGTCGCGCGTGCTGACCCAGGCGACGCGCTTACCGTCGGGCGACCAGCGCGGCGACTCCTCGAACGCCTTGTGCGGGATGAGGTTTTTCGGCTCGGAGCCGTCGGCGTTGACAGTGTTGATCTGCAGCTTGCCGTCGGTGCCCTGGAGGATGTCGAAGACGAAGACGATCTTTTTCGAGTCGTGCGACCAGTGGCCGTCGAAGTGCGGCGTCTTCTGTTCGGGCAGAAGCGCCTTGAGGTCGCCGCCGTCGGCGCTCATGGTCCACAGGCCCATCTGGCCTTCGTGGATGCGCGTGAAGAGGAACTTCTTGCCGTCGGGCGACCACTGCAAGTGCTGCTTGAAGCTGCCGTCCCTGGTGAGTCGGACGGGCTCATCCTTGTCATCACCGAGGCACGGCGGACACAGGACGGTTAGAAGGGCGATCGCCGGAAGGATTGTTCGGGCCATGCTTCCCTCGTGTGTCTTGCTGTGTGACCTCTGTGGTTCGAGTCAAATCATATAGTACCACCCCTCGCGGTTGGCCGCCTCATGGCGGCGCGGGCAGGTCGGACACACGTCGCTTCCCAGCAGCTCGTAGGCGTGCCGCACCGCGTCCAGCGTGCTCGACGACGGCCCCAGGACTTCGAGAAACAACCGCCCCGCCAGCCGTCCCTCCAGGCCGGTCGAGCGCAGTACCTTCGCCAGGTCGTGGCGCACGCCGCACAGCAGCACTTTCACGCCGCGCGCCTCCAGCCGGCTGAGGAACGCGTCGATCAGCACCAGGCACACGGCGTCAGGGTTGCGTACCCGCTTGAGGCGCAGCACCACGACGCGCACCTCCGGCCCCGCTCGCTTGTCGATGGTGGCGAGGTGCCCTTCCAGGTCGGGGGCGGAGCCGAAGAACAATTCGCCCTCCAGGTTGAACAGCAGCATCCGGCCGCAGGCCTCGTGTTGCGGCAGCCGTTCGAGGATGACCCGCTCCGGGGTCAAGATCAATTCGGTGAGATCGACCTTCGCGGCACGGGGGACGTAGAGGATGAACGACAGGAAGATGCCGATGAGGATGCAGAACTCGACCGACACCAGCACCGCGGCCAGCGCCGTGGCGACGACGATAAGAAGGTCGAAGCGGGTGGCGCGCAGGTGGTAGAGCAGTTGTTGGCGGTTGACCAGCTGCGCCGCCGACACCATGAGGATCCCGGCCAGGGCGGCGCGCGGGATGTATTTCGCGACGGGAGCGAAGAAGAACACAGTTGCCGCGACCGCCACCGCCGCGATCACCCCCGACCACTGCGAGACGGCCCCCGCCTGCTGATTGATCGCTGAGCGCGTCAGCGACCCCGAGCCCGGGAAGCAGTGGAAGAAGCTGCCGGTCAGGTTGGCCAGGCCTTCGCTAAGGCACTGCTGGTTGATGTCCAGCTTCTGCCCCGTCTGGGCGGCGATCGCCTTGGCCATCGCAATCGCTTCGAGGAGGCCGAGCAAGGCAATGGCCAGGGCGCCGCCCGCCAGTTCGCGCACCCGCTGCAGCGTCACCTCTGGCGGCGCGAAGCCCGGCAGCGACCGGGGTAACTCGCCGATCGTGGTTACGCCCTGGCCGTCCCACCCACACGCCCACACCAGCGCCGCCGCCGCCAGCACAGCCAGCAGCAGTTCCGGCAGCCGGACGCCCAGCCGCGCGCTCAACCGGCGCAGCAGCAGCACCACGACGATCGTCCCGACCCCGATGGCGGTCGTGTACCAGTTCAGGGCGCCGACGTGGCTCATCGTCAGGCCGAACCGCACGAGGAAATGGTCCGAGCCTTGCCCGCCGGCGGGCAGGCCGAGGAGGTTCTTGGACTGGTCGAGGACGAGAAGCACCGCCGCCCCGAGCGTGAAGCCGACGATGACGGCGTGCGAGATGTAACGGGTCAGGTCGCCGAGGCGCAAGAGCGTAATGCCGCTCTGGGCCACGCCGACGAGCAGGGCCAGGAGGACCGCGCAGGACGCTTGCTGCTCGGGGGGGACCGCCGACAGGACGCTGAACAGGGCGATGCAAATGGCGTTGGTCGGCCCGTTGATGAGCTGCCGTGAGGAGTCGAAGAGCGCCCCGACGGCCGTCATCACGATGGCGGTGTACAGACCGTACTGCGGCGGCAGCCCGGCGATACTCGCGTAGGCCATGGCCTGCGGAACCGCGACGGCGGCCACCGTCAGCCCCGCCTGGGAGTCGAGGCGCAGCGCACGCAGAGAGTAGGAACGCAGCGAGTCGAGCGCGGGGACGACGCGAAAGAGGCGCTCCAGCGACCGGCGCCAATCGGACGGCTGGGCCGCCTCCTCGACAGCGGGGACTTCCTCGGGCAGCCTTGCCTCAGTCGCGTCGCTCGGGATGGCAGACCTCATGCGCTTCCGCCCTCATACTTCATCATCTTGATGAAGATAATATGGGATGCCGCCGCCGTCAATCGCGATCCGGAGTCCCGACGACGCCCGCTGATGCGAAGGGCAGTCCTCTCGCCACCTTCGGCCGAACCCGTTATACCTACCTCATGAAGACCCTTGCCGAGTTGCGCGCCGTCTACGACCTTCCCCTGCCGGAGCTCCTGTTCCGTGCGCTGCAGGTCCACCGGGCCCACCACGACCCGGCCGACGTGCAACGCTGTGCCCTGCTGAGCATCAAGACCGGCGGCTGTCCCGAAGACTGCGGCTACTGTGCGCAGAGCGCCCGCTACAAGACGGGCGTCAAGGCCGAGCCGCTGATGGGCATCGACGAGGTGAGGGAACGTGCGGAGCGGGCCAGGGCGCTGGGCGCGACTCGCTTTTGCATGGGGGCCGCGTGGCGCGAGGTGAAGGACGGGCCGCAATTCGAGAGCGTCCTGGAGATGGTCCGCCTAGTGCGCGGCCTCGGCATGGAGGCGTGCGTCACCCTGGGCATGCTCACCGAGGAGCAGGCGCACCGACTCGCGGAGGCCGGCCTGACGGCATACAACCACAACCTCGACACGTCGCGCCGCCATTACGAGAACATCGTCACGACGCGGACCTACGACGACCGGCTGGACACGCTGCGCGCCGTGCAGCGGGCCGGCATCTCGGTCTGCTGCGGCGCCATCCTGGGCATGGAGGAGACGGAGGAGGACCGTCTTTCGCTCCTGGCCGAGCTAGCCGCCCTCGATCCCCCACCGGAGAGCATCCCGATCAACTGCCTGATGCCCATCCCGGGCACCCCCTTGGAGAACGCCGCGGCGGTCGATTCAATTGAGTTGGTGCGGCTCATCGCCACGGCGCGGGTCTCCTTCCCGGCGGCGCGCGTGCGCCTCAGCGCCGGCCGCGATCGCATGAGCCGCGAGCTGCAGGTGCTGTGCTTCCTGGCGGGGGCCAACTCGATCTTCTTTGGCGAGAAGCTCCTGACGGCACCGAATCCGTCGGCAAGCGATGACGCAGCGCTGTTCCGGGCGATGGGATTATCCGGCTGATCGTGCTCTAGTGGGCACGGAAGCGGATCCTCTCGCCCGGCCCGAGGAAAGGTCAGGTATCGCATGGCCCCCACGGCCCGCAACCGTCGGCTCCTGCTCGTCGCGCTCCTGGTGCCGTTGCTCGCGCTAGCGATGACGGCGAGCTTCCTGGTCTACCGCTCCCTGTCACGGCCTCCCGGGGCCGACGGGCCGGCACCTGAGCCCGTGATCGTAGTGGTTGGCGCGTCCTTCCCCGGCGCTCCGCCCAAGGAGGTCGAGCAGCAGGTGACGACACCCCTGGAAATAACCTTCGCGGGCCTGCCCCATCTTCAGACGGTGTGGAGTCAGTCGTCCCTCGGGACGGCAATTCTGCGGCTGCGGTTCGACGGCCGCACCGACTTAATCACGGCGCGGCAGGAGGTCATCAACCGCCTCGCCGTCATGAACCAGCCGCTGCCCCCCGGCGTCACGCCGCAGTTGTCGAGCGTGGTGCCCGAACACGAGGTCTTCCGCTACACGCTCGCCGGTCCCGCGGACGCGGGCGGCCGCTCCGTCTATACACTGAACGACCTGCGCGCGGTGCAGGACTCGGTGGTGGAGCGCGAGTTCCGGCGTGTGCCGCGCATCATCGATGCCGAGGGCCGGGGCGGTACCGTGAAGCGCTACGAAGTCCACCCCGACCCCGACCGCCTGCGCCAATTCGGCATCTCCTTGAAGCAACTTCAGGGCGCCCTCGCGAACGCCAACGGTAACGTCGGCGGCGACTACGTCCTCCAGGGGCCGGCGGCGCTCAACGTGCGCGGCGTCGGTCTGTTCGGCGGCGGCGAAAACCCGATGGCGCGGGTACTGGGGACGAAGGACCTCGATCCGGCGGCGGCGGCGGCCTGGCTGCGCGAGGAGGACCGCAAACGTATCCGCGAGATCCGCAGCATCGTCATTACCTCGGTGAACAACCGGAACGTCCTCCTGGAGGACGTTGTCCAGGGGGGGCGCCTGGGCGAGAACGAGCGCCCCGGAGAGCGCGGCGTGGTGGTCGGCGCGCGACGACAAGGGGACGTCGTCGCACTGAGCCTGCGACGGGGCGAGGGTGCGGACTGGTTGGACCAGGAACGGGTCGAAGGCGTGGTGTTCCTGCGGCAGGGCGAGGACGCGGAGACGGCGCTGCGCGACGTCCGCGCCAGGGTCGAGGAGTTGAACGACCGCGGTGCGCTGCTCCCCGGGCTACGCATCGAGCCCCTGATCGAACGCGGAGGACGACCGGAAGACGGCTTCTGGATGCGTGCCGAATTCCCCCGCAACATCGCGCCCGACCGGCTAGCGGAGAACCTACGCAACGTCCGCCTGATCCTGGGGCAGCAGGCCGAGGTCGCCGCCGTCCTTACGGAAACGGACGAGCCGAATGCGGAGGCCCCGCTGCCGGGAAGCGCCGCGGTCTTCGTCCGTCTCAAACCGGGTGGCGCCGGCGCCCGCGTCACGGGGCAGTTGCAGAGGGACGTCACCGACGAGTTGTGCCGGAAGCTGCCCGGCGTGAGGTTGACGTACACCACGGGTCCCCCGGACAACTTCGCACAGGCATTCGAGGCGGCGCCCGGCCAGGTCATGCTGAGGCTTTTCGGGCGCGACCTCGACGGGCTGCAAGAGGTCGTGGCGCAGGTAGACGAGTCGCTGCGGCGGATACAGGGCGTGGAGGACGTGCGGCCGGTCGATGGCTTCGGCGCGACCCGGTTCGATTGCCGCGCAGATCCGCAGAAGTACAAGAAGTGGGGCGTGAGCGCCGACGACGTGAACGCCATCCTCCAGGCGGCGCTGGACGGCAAGGCGTTCAGCACCACGATCGAGGGGGAGAAGCAATTGGACATCACGGTGCGCTGGCCGCAAGGGCGGCGCGGCGACGAGACGTCGATCCTGGACCTTCCCCTGGACGTCGTCAACAACCAACTCATGCCGGCCGCCGGGCCAGGTCCGAACCCCGGCGACCCGGTCGTGGGCGGGCCGCGGCTACGCCTGCGCGACCTCGTCTCGCCGCTGGGCAGGGACGGCGCTCCCGACCCGCAGGGCCAGTTCGTGCGCGCCGGCCTGGCAGCCATCTACCGCGAGAACGGGCTGCGCTGCGTCGCGGTCCACTTCCGACTGCGCGACACCTCTCTCGACAAGGTGCGCGACACAATCGCGCCTCTGATCCCGCTCTCCTGCCGCGCGGAATGGGTCGGGCGCTGAGGGCTTGTGATAGGCAACCCCTTCGGGGTAGACAGGACATTCGCAACCTGAAGACCGCTAAACGGTAAGGTCACGGAGCCCGCAACAGACCGCTATCGTACATCACGTCTGCCGAGCCGTCTTTCTGGAAGCGAAGTTCGACCGTGTCGCTGCCGTAGTTGTAGATAACACGCTCGCGGGTGTACTCCATGCGCGGCGTCGAGAGGGGCAGGGCAAGGGGGACGGTCACGGTTTGGCCGGTGCAGGGATGGCGGAAGCTGACCAGCTGGGTCGCGCGCGGCGGCGGGCAGTTGTAGGGCTCCCAGCCGGTGAGCGTCAACCGTTCGCCGGCCGAGGGTGTCTTCAGGCAACCGTTTCCGCCCGGGTCGGGCGCGAAGTGGTAGCGCAACCGGGCCGCGTCGGCCGGCTGTGCCGTGGCCAAGCACGCACCGACGACGACGGCCGCGACGACGACGCAACTGCCGAGGGACATGGGGGGACTCCGTCAGGATAGAGATGGCCCCGGGGCTTCCGGGGGCGCTGGCGGAAGCCCCGCTGTCACCACCTCACTGCAATGGGGGACCGGGATGGAAGGGCGCCGGCGACGGCCCCGGGGGGAAGGGCACCAAGGGACCGGGGTGGAAGGGCGGCGGACCGCTTTCGACCGGCGGGTAGGCGCACGGGTTGCAGCAGCCGCAGCCCTCGCTCGGTGCGGGACAACACGCCGGCCGACAGCGGGGGGCGAACGGATGACGACAACACCAGCGATCCGGACAGCAACCGGAGGTCAGCACGATCAAACACAGGGCGAGCATCGCGGACAGGGGTCGGTAAAGCATATGGAGTCTCTCCTCTCTTCCTGGCGGAGATGCGGCGGAAGGAAGCGGGTTAGGCATGCGGGGTCAGCCCCCGCCGGTGACGGGACGGCCGCCCTGGGCTTGACGTGCCGTTCCCCTCAAGAGTATGCGCCCGCCCGCGCGACAATCAACGCCGCACCGAACCCGCCGCGCGAAACTGGGGCGGACGGACGCTAACCTTTTCCGTATGTGAGATGTGGGAAGTCCCGGCCGGATCGCCGTGCGAGGAGCGATGCGCGCAGGGTGAGGGTCGGACGGAGTCCGGATGTGCGGGCCGCATGGGAAGGGGCTCCGGGGCCGACTCTGCCGAGCCGGCCCCGGAGGAAGTGACGATTAGCCCCGGCGCTTAGTGGCCGGGGATGGCGACGACGGGCGGGGCGTAGCCGCTGCTGACGCCGGGCGGGGGCGGGATGGTGCCACCTGTCGGACAGCAGGGCGGGGCAGGGGCTGGACAACAGGGCGGGGCGCTGGCGGTCGTGCTGTGCTTGCAGCAGTGGTGCAGGCAGTCACACCCCGCGGCGAAGAACACGGCCGAGAGCAACAGGCCCCCTCCCAGGAAGCGGTTCATCATGGCCTCTCTCCTCTGGCCCCAGGCGGCCGGACAGTCGGAGCCGTCCGCCGGCTCCCGGGGCGTTCCGTAGGCCGGTCGGGCCTGGCCCTCCGGCTGACAGTCGGGGAATGGCCGCGGGCGCGTCGGCGCGCACTCCCCTGCTCCGATCGGTCGGCGGCGCGGGCCGCCACCTCTCTCAACCGTAGAGCCGGGGCTGCCCGGGATCAACAATTTTCACCGCCTCGCATCGGTTTTCTGCCCCGCGCTCGACAGAGTTTGCCGGGGACAAGGACTGGGAAGTCGGCGCCGGGTGCGCGGGGTCGCTACAATGACTCCCGCCGTGGAGGGGACCGATTGTGGCGTATCGCAGAACTTCGGGGCCGCTTGCGGCTTCGCACGCCCTGCGAAGCCGCAAGCGGCGCAATCACACCGGGGGGAACCATTATGAAGCGCCTGTCTCTGGCACTCCTACTGACACTCGTCTCCGTCGGGGGGGCCCCGGCGAAGACGCACGAGGTGCGCCTCAACGGCCACACCTTCACCCTGCCCGACGGCTTCGAGATTGAACTCGTCGCCGGCCCGCCGCTGGTGAATCGGCCCATCGTCGCCGACTTCGACGAGGACGGCCGGCTCTACGTCGCCGACTCGTCGGGCTCCAACGACCCGGTCAAGGTGCAGTTGGAGAAGAAGCCGCACCGCATCGTTCGGCTCGAGGATACCCACGGCGATGGCAAGTTCGACAAGGCGACCGTCTTCGCCGACAAGATGATGTTCCCCGAAGGAGTGATGTGGCTCGACGGATCGGTCTACGTCGGGGCGCCCCCCAGCATCTGGAAGCTAACCGACACCGACGGCGACGGCGTCGCGGACAAGCGCGAGGAGTGGTACAAGGGCAAGACGCTCGGCGGCTGCGCCAACGACATCCACGGCCCCTACGCCGGTCCCGACGGCTGGATCTACTGGTGCAAGGGCGGCTTCGAGCAGCAGACCTACGAGCGCCCCGGCAAGAAACCGCTGGTCAGCAAGGCAGCCCATGTCATGCGCTGCCGTCCCGACGGCACCGGGTTGGAACCGCTGATGACCGGCGGCATGGACAATCCGGTCGGCCTGGTCTGGACGCCGGGCGGTGAGATGATCTTCACGACGACCTTCCTGCAGCACCCGGCCGGCGGCAAGCGCGACGGGCTGATCCACGCGGTCTACGGCGGCGTCTACGGCAAGGACCACGGCGTCATTGAGGGCTTCCCGCGGACGAGCCCGCAGCTGATGCCGGTGCTGACTCATCTCGGCGCAGCGGCCCCGTGCGGGTTGGTGCGCTACGAGTCGAACGTGTTTGGGAAGGAGTACCAGGACAATCTCTTCGCCTGCCTGTTCAACATGCACAAGGTCACGCGCCACGTCTTGACGCCGGACGGCGCCACCTTCAAGACGACCGATTCGGACTTTCTCGCCTCCGACAACTTCGACTTCCACCCGACCCATGTGATGGAGGACGCGGACGGCAGCCTGCTGGTGATCGACACCGGCGGCTGGTACAAGCTGTGCTGCCCGACCTCGCAGCTGCACAAGCCGGACGTGCTGGGGGCGATTTATCGCGTCCGCAAGAAGGGGGCGCCGAAGATCGACGACCCGCGTGGGCGGAAGATCGAGTGGGCGAAGCTGAAGCCGAAAGAGTTGGTGAAATTGCTAAGTGACGAGCGACCAGTGGTTCAGCGGCGGGCCGTGGCGGTATTGGGGAAAAGTGGAGCACAGGCCATTGACGCGCTACAGGACGGACTCCTCCATATGAAGAGTCCTGTAGGTCTGCGAAACATCGTTTGGGCGGCTACAAGGATTGATTCCCCCGAGGCACGCACCATGACGTGGCCCGGTTTGGTATTCCGGGACATACCAGAGGCCCAACAGGTCGCGCTCCACTGGGTCAGCCTTTGGCGCAACAAAGAAGTGAGGGCTTTCCCGTTCCTCCTGCTCGGTAGTACAAAGCCACAGCTCAAGCGGGTTGCTGCGGAGGCTCTTGGCCGCATTGGCGATAAGACGGTGGTCCCGGAACTCCTAGCTGCTTTGGCCGAGAGCAACGACCAAGTACTCGATCATTCGCTGACCTATGCCCTCATCGAGATCGGCGACAAGGAAGGCACTGCGGCCGGGTTGGACAAGAGCCCGCGTGTCCGTCGCGCCGCCCTGATCGCGCTGGATCAGATGGACGGCGGCGACCTGAAAGCGGAAACCGTCGCCGCGGAACTCAACGCAACCGATCCGGCGCTGAGGGAAACGGCCGTCTGGATCGCGGGCCGGCATCCCGAGTGGGGCGACGCCCTGGCCGGCTACTTCCGCAAGGAGTTGGCCCGGGACCTGCCACCGGCGGCGCGCGATGAATTGGCCACGCAACTGGCTGGCTTCACCCGTACCCCGGCCATCCAGCAACTGCTCGCCGAGCCGCTGCACGAGGCCGCGGCCCGCCCCCGACGGGCGATCCTCGCTCTCCGCGCCATCGCCCGCTCTGGATTGAAGGAAGCGCCGGAAGCATGGGTGAGCGGGCTGGCGGAAGTGCTGGCCGGCGGCGAGGGCGAATTGGTCCGCGAGGCGGTGGGCGCGGCCCGAGCGGTGCCGGCACCGAAGGGTCGCTCCGACAAGCTGACCGCGGCGCTGCTCCGCGTGGCCGACGATGACAAGGCGCCGCAATCGGTTCGGCTGGGCGCGCTCGCCGCGGTCCCCGGCGGGTTGCCCGAGGCGAAGCCGGCGACGTTTGATTTCCTGTTCCCCCGATTGGACCGCGAACAGCCGGTGGCTGACCGCGCCGCCGCCACCGACGTCCTGGCGCGTGCGAAGCTGACCTCCGACCAACTGCTGACCCTCACGGGCGCCTTCAAGACGATCGGGCCGACCGACGCCGACCGCCTGCTGGAGGCGTTCGCCCAATCGTCGGACGACAAGGTCGGCGAAACCCTCGTCGCGACGCTGAAGGCGTCGCCGGTGCGGTCCAGCCTGCGGCCGGAATTCATCAAGCCGCGCTTGGCGAAGTACAGTCCGAAGGTGCAGAAGGAGGCCGAAGCGCTGTATGCGCTGCTCAACGCCGACGCGGCCAAGCAGAAGGCCCGCGTCGATGAGCTGCTCGCCGATTTCAAGGACGGCGACGTGCGCCGCGGGCAGGCCGTGTTCAACAGCACCAAGGCGGCCTGTTCGGCGTGCCACGCCATCGGCTACCTCGGCGGCACCCTCGGCCCCGACCTGACGCACGTCGGCAAGATCCGCACCGAGCGCGACCTCCTGGAAGCCATCGTCTTTCCCAGCGCCAGCTTCGTGCGCAGTTACGAGCCGTTGCAGGTCACGACCAAGAAGGGCAAGGTCTACAACGGGTTGGTGCGGCGCGAGACGCCCGACGAGGTGGTGCTGGCGACCAGCGCCACCGAGGAGGTGCGCATCGCGCGGCAGGACATCGATGAGGTGCAGCCGGGGAAGGTGTCGATCATGCCGGCGGGGCTCGATCAGCAGCTGACCCGGCAGGAACTCGCCGACCTGGTCACGTTCCTCAAGGGGTGCAAGTAGCCGCTTGCGGCTTAGCGTTCGCCTCATCAGGGTGAGGCGAACGCTAAGCCGCAAGCGGCCCTTCGCGTTGACTCCCCGCCGCGTGCCGGCCTATCATGGCGGCGTTGCCGTCACGCCGCCTCTGGAGGATCGCGATGCACGCCTTGGCCGACTTCGCCGACGTCGTCAAGCCGAACGAGCGCCTCGCCCCCTACATGCACCTGCGCCTCGGCGGACCGGCCGAGTTCCTCGTGCAACCGCGCTCGCGCGAGGAGTTGTCGGCCGTCGTGCGCCGCTGCTTCCAGGAACGGCTGCCGCTGCGCATCCTCGGCGGCGGCTGCAACGTGCTGGTGCGCGACGAGGGGGTCAAGGGGGTCGTCCTGCGCCTCAGCGAACCGGCCTTCACGCAGGTGACCGTCGAAGGCAACCAGGTCCGGGCCGGGAGCGGGGCGGCGGTGTCGGCCCTCATCTCGCAGGCAGCGCGGCATGGCCTGGCTGGCCTGGAAACGCTGGTCGGCATCCCCGGCACCGTCGGCGGCGCCCTGCGCTGCAACGCCGGCGACCGCTCCGGCGACATCAGCCAGTTCGTCCGCCACGTCGAGGTCCTCGACAGCCGCGGCGAGACCCAGGTGCGCGAGCGCGACGAGTTGCGCTTCGGCTACCACTCCAGCAACCTCGACGACCCGGTCATCCTGACCACGGAGTTTCGCCTGGAGTCCGACGCCCCCGACGCCATCGTCAAGCGCATGCGCCGGGCGTGGATCCAGCGCAAGGCGAGCCAGCCGTTGAGCTACCAGCCGGCCTGCCGCGTCTTCCGCAACCCGCGCGCCCTGAGTGCCGCGGCGCTGATCGAACAGACCGGACTGGCCCGTACGCGCGTCGGCGGGGCCGAGGTCAGCGAGCGCGACAGCAACTACATCGTCATCCATCCCGACGGCAGCAGCCGCGACGTGCTGCGCCTGATCGATCTAATCCGCAGCCGCGTGCAGGAGCGCTTCAACGTGGAGCTGGAGCTGGAAGTGACGATCTGGTGAGAAAAGCCCACGGAGATGCAACCCGTGGGCTTGGAGCGCCGATGCGTACACGGATGTCCCAGGTGCTGGTGCCGGTCGTCGCGGCGGGACTGCTCGTCGGCGGGCTGATCGCGCTGGGCCGGGCGGCGCGCGACCGTCTGCGGCAGCACGAGCGCTACACCGTCGCCGTCAGCGACATCGACTGCCCGGCCCCGCCCGGCCTGCGGCGCGACGACTTCCTCCCCGAGGTGCAATACCTCGCCCGCCTGCCCGACCGCCTGCCGGCCCTCGCCGACGACACCCCGGCTCGCCTCGCCGACGCCTTCGCCGGGCATCCGTGGGTCGAGAAGGTCGAGGAGGTGCGTATCGTGCCGCCGGACCGCGCTCGGGTCCGCCTCGTCTTCCGCACCCCCGCCCTGGCCGTGCCGCAGCCGAACGGGAGCCGCGTCGTCGATGGTCGGGCCGTCTTGCTTCCGGCGGGGGCGCCGGCGGACGGCCTGCCGCTCCTGCAAGGGGCGGTGGCGCCGCCGATCGGGCTTGCCGGCTCCGAGTGGGGGGATCCCGCCGTCAGGGCCGCGGCACACGTCGCGGCCTACCTGCGGCCGCACCGGGAACGGCTGAATCTGACGACATACGAGGTGCGCGAAGGCGTGGTGGAGCTGCGCTGCGGCCGGGCGCGGGTCGTCTGGGGCAGCGCACCCGGATCGGAAGCCGCGGACGAGGCGCCGGCCGCCGAAAAGCTGCGCCGCCTGCTCGGCGCCGGCGACGAGACGGCGCCGGCCGTCCGCGACCTGCGGACGGCGGACGGTCCGCCGAACGATCGCTAAACCAATCGATGGCCGCCCGCCGCGGCTGTTGAAGTTTGGCGCTGCTTCTCGAAGCCCATGCCGCAGCGAGGTGACGGCGGTGAAGTGTCTCCTGGTTCCCATCGGCAGTGCGGGCGACGTGCATCCGTTCGTCGGCCTGGGTCTGGCCCTGCGCGAGCGCGGCCATCAGGTCACGTTCGTCACCGGCAGCCCCTTCGAGGCCCTGATCCGGCGGCTGGGCTTCGATTTCCACTCGGTCTTCGCCGAGGAGGAGTATAATCGGTTCCTCGAAGACCCGGACGCCTGGCACCCGCGCAAGGGTTTCCTGAAGATCATGGCCTGGATCGCCGATCTCATGCCGCGGGTCTACGAGGCGCTGGCCTCGCTGGACGAGCCGGGCCGTACGGTGGTCGCGGCCGGAACTTTGGCGCTGGGGGCGCGGGTGGCCCAGGAGAAGCTCGGCGTGGCGCTGGCGACGGTCCACCTGTCGCCGTCGGCCTTCTACAGCGTGTACGAGCCGCCGGTGCTGCCGGGCCTCCCCATGCCCGCCTGGCTGCCGCACGCCGCGAAGCGGCTGATGTTCTGGCTGGCGGACACGCTTGTGGTGGATCGCGCGCTCGCTGGCCCCATCAACGGCTTCCGGGCCGGGCTGGGGCTGCCGCCGGCGCGCCGGTTCTTTAACAAGTGGTATCATTCGCCGCGGCGCGTGGTGGGACTGTTCCCCGAGTGGTTCGCCCCGCCGCAGCCCGACTGGCCGCCGCAGACGCGCCTGACCGGCTTCCCGCTGTACGACGAGCGCGACGTAGCGGAGGTGCCGGCGGAGGTGAGTCGGTTCCTCGACGCCGGGGAGCCGCCCGTCGTGTTCACGCCCGGCTCGGCGATGGTCCACGGCCGCGACTTCTTCGCCGCCGCGGTCGAGGCGTGCCGCCTGCTCGGCCGGCGCGGCTTGCTGCTGACACGCTTCCCCGAGCAGCTGCCCCCGGACCTGCCCGAGGAGGTGCGGCATTTCCCTTACGTCCCGTTCAGCCAGGTGTTGCCGCGGGCCGCAGCGCTGGTGCATCACGGCGGCATCGGCACCTCGGCACAAGCGCTGGCGGCCGGCGTCCCGCAACTTGTCATGCCGATGGCGTACGACCAACCCGACAACGCCGCCCGGCTGCGGCGGCTCGGCTTGGCGGCATCGCTACGGCGGCAGGACTTCCGCGGCCCCTTGGTGGCACGAGCGCTGGGGCAGTTGCTCGGGTCGGAGGAAGTGGCCGCGAATTGCCAGGCGGTCGCCGCCCGGCTGAAGGGTAGCCGGGCGATCGAGCGGACCTGTGAGGAACTGGAGGCGTTGTCATCCGTTTAGCGGCCGCCCTCGGGGCGGCGCGGATTCATCGTTTCGCGAATCGATAAATAGGCGGCCGCTAAACTGGGCGCTAGGCGCTGCCGAAGCGATGCTGTTGTGTCTGCTCGTTCATCTCCCAGAGGCGGAAGCCGCCGGCGAAGGCGTTGCGGTTGTCGCCGGCGCAGGTGTGCGGCGGCAGGCGCAGCAGCTTCTTCGAGTTGCCGCCGCCGAGCACGATGTAGTCCACGACGAAGGCCCTCTTGAAGCGCTCGACCACGTCCTCGAGGAACACCTGCCACTTCTTGCGCCCCCAGCGCCGTAGTCCGCGCTCGCCAAGGTAGTCTTCGTAAGTTTGCTTCTTTCGGTAGGGCAAATGAGCTAATTCCAGCGGGGCGACCGCGTTGTCGATGATGAGCGCCGTGCCCAGGCCGGTGCCGAGGCCCATGAAGAGCATTCGGCCGCCCTCGTAACTGCCCAGGGCTTGCATGGCGGCGTCGTTGATGACCTTCACCGGCTTGCCGAAGGCGGCGGCGAAGTCGAAGCCGACCCAACCGGGGGCGAGGTTCGCCGGCTCGGCCTGAACCTGGCCGCGCACCACCGGCGCGGGGAAGCCGACCGAGATGGCGTCGAAGTACCAGTCCTTGATCGCCTCCTTGACCCGTTCGACCATGAGTTGCGGGGTCAGGTCGGGCCCGGACGGAGCCTTGCGACTCTCCTCTACCCCCGTCACCGCGAGTTTGACGTTCGTGCCGCCGACGTCGATCACCAGGACTTTCATCGTTCGCACCTCCGCGCCAAAAGGGTGAGTTGGCTCGGGGGTATTGTACGGCCGCTTGCGGCTTCGCAAGACATGCGAAGCCGCAAGCGGCCGTCAGAGCATGTTGAACGGGTCCACGTCCACGGTCAACTCGACCCCGGTCGGCGCGCGCAGCGTCGGCAGCACCAGGCGCAGCAGCTGATGCAGCGTCCCCGGGCTCGACGATTGCAGCTGGAAGTGAAAGCGGAAGTACCCCTTCAGTCGGAACACCGGCGCCTCGGCCGGCCCCAGCAGGCGCACCTCGGGCGCGGTCTCGCTCAGGCGCGATTTCGCCTCCTGGAAGGCGGCGGCGACGCGCTCGCTGAAGTCGGCGGCTTGCTGTTGGTCGTGCCCGCGAAGGATGACGCGCACCAACCGCTGGTACGGCGGGTAGTTGTGGGCCCGCCGCTGGGCCAATTCCTGATCGGCGAAGCGCAGGTAATCGTGCGTCGCGGCGAGGGCGATGCACGGCTGCTCGGGGTTGAACGTCTGCACCAGGACGCGCCCGCCGCGCGGGCCGCGCCCCGTCCGACCCGCCACCTGCGACAGCAGTTGGAAGGTCCGCTCGCCGGCGCGGAAGTCGGGGAAGTGCAGCCCCACGTCGGCGTTGACGACGCCGACCAGCGTGACGTTGGGGAAGTCGAGTCCCTTGGCGATCATTTGCGTGCCGAGCAGGATGTGAATCTCCCCGTTGCGGAAGGCCTTGAGGACGCGGGCGTGGCTGCCGGGGCGCTTCATCGTGTCGCTGTCCATGCGGCGGACGACGTAATTGGGGAACTTCTCCTCGATCTCGACCTGCAGCTTCTCGGTGCCGAGTCCCTGGTAGCGCACCTGCGGGCCGCCGCACTGCGGGCACTGCTCCGGCGGCGCCTGCTCGTAGCCGCAGTAGTGGCACAGCATGGCGTCGCGCTGCTGGTGGTAGGTCAGCGACAGATCGCAGAAGCGGCAGGCCTCGACGTAGCCGCACGCCGGGCAGTGGACGTGCGTCGAAAAGCCGCGGCGGTTGAGCAGGAGCATCACCTGGCCGCCGTCGCGCAGGGCCTCGCGCATCGACCGTTCCAGGCTCGGGCTGAGGGCGCTGAAGCGTACCCGGCCGGGCTGCTCGTGGCGCAGGTCGATCAGGGCGACCTGCGGCAGGGGGCGGTCGAGGACCCGGCTGGGCAGGGTCAGGAGCGTGTACTGCCCGCGCTGGGCGTTGTGCCAGCTTTCCAGCGACGGCGTCGCCGAGCCGAGCAGGATGGGGATGTTCTCCAGGCGGGCGCGCATGACGGCCACGTCGCGGGCGTGGTAGCGCGGCGTCGATTCCTGTTTGAACGTATGCTCATGCTCCTCGTCGATGACGATGAGGCCGAGGTTGCGGCTGGGGGCGAAGACGGCACTGCGGGCGCCGACGATGACCTGCACCTGGCCATTGAAGACGCGCCGCCAGTGGCCGCCGCGCTCGGCGTCGCCGAGATGGCTGTGCAGCACCGCGACCTCGCCGCAGCGCCCCTTGAAGCGACTGATGGTCTGCGGCGTCAGGCTGATCTCCGGCACGAGGACCAGCGCCGCCTTCCCCCGCCGCAGCACCTCCTCGATGGCGCGCAGGTAGATCTCGGTCTTGCCGCTGCCGGTGACGCCGTGCAGCAGGAAGGCGTGAAAGCCGCCACCCCGTAGGGCCTCCTCGAGCGGCGTGAAGACGGCCCGCTGGTCGGCGTTGAGGGTGATCGGCCCGTCGGCGACGGCGGCGTCCTCGGTGGTGTCGGCGAAGTGATCGACGCGTTTGACGACGCGCCGGGCGTAGCCCTTCTCGACCAGCGCTTCCAGCGGCGCCGGCCCGCATTTGGCCAGTCGCGTGAGCTGGCGGGCCTCCACGGCGCGGCCGGCCGAACGCAGGTGCTCCAGGGCGGCGGTCTGCTTGGCCGACAGCTTCGGCGGCGGTTGCGGCACCTCGGCTTCGGGGACGGCTTCGAGGTAAGCGGTCGCCTTGGTGCCGGCCTTCTCGCGGGCGCCGGCGGGAATGACGGCGTTGAGCACCTGCCCCCAGCCGCACAGGTAATAGTCGGCCATCCAGCGCGTCAGCCGCATGAGGCTGTCAGTCAGCAGCGCTTCGTCGTCGAGGACACGCAGGACCTCCTTGACGGCGCGCTCGGGTGGCTTGTCGCTGAGGCGGACGCAGTAGCCGACCGTCGGCTTGTCGCCGCGGCCGAAGGGGGCCTGCACGCGCTTGCCGACGGCGATCTGCGGGCGCAGTTCGTCGGGGACCGCGTAACTGTAAGCGTGGTCGAGGGGCCGGTCGAAGACGACGTCGGCGAAGAGGCCGGCGCGCGAGAGCGGCGGCGCTTCGACGGGGCCGAAGAGGTCGCGCTGAGTAGCATGCGTCATGGCCGGGGCCCAAAAGGGATGACGTGTAATGCTGTCCATGTATTATACCGTACCCGAAGGCCGCCCTCGGATGCGATGTCGGTTGCGACGACGAAGTGCTGAGTCGGGTTGGGATGACCGTGCCGGCCGCGAGGAGTTTGCCGGTCACCCTGGGTTGCCATCTCCAGCCGCTTGCGGCTTCGCACGACCTGCGAAGCCGCAAGCGGCTTATTTCGCCGGCCCGTCCGCTTGCAGATAGGCGAACAGGTCGCGAATCTCCTGTTCGCTCAGCGGGTCGAGGATCTTCTCCGGCATCAGCGACACCGCCGACGCCGACATGTCATCGATCTTCTCACGGGCGATGACGGTGCGCTCATTCTTGTCGTTGAGCAGCGTGATCGCCTTGGGCGACGACTCGGCCACCAGTCCGGTCAGCGTGCGGCCGTCCTTCAAGTTGACGACGTGAGCGACGAATTCCGGCCGGATGTAGGCGCTGGGATCGACGAGGCTCAGCAGCAGGAAGTCGCGGTTCTTGCGGTCGGCGCCGGTCAGCTCGGGGCCGACCTTGTTGCCTTCGCCGAAGAGAGTGTGACAGGTGGCGCAGGTCTTGGTGAAGAGCAGCTTGCCGTTGACCGCGTCGCCCGGGCGCTGGCCGAGGGAATGGCGGATGGCGTTGATGCGCGCCACCTTTTCGCCGGCCGGCAGCGGCCCGACCTTGCCCCAGTGCTTCTCGATGAGCTTCGTCAAGCGCTGGTCCTTGTAGCCGGCCACGCGCCGCAGCGGGTCGAGCGGCACTTCCTTCGGCGCGATCTTGCCGGCGTCCACCGCTTGCAGGAACGCCAGGGCCGACGCCGGCCGGCCGCACAGCAGTGTCTGGGCCTTGCCGCGCAGTCCCGCCGATAGGCTGGGGTAGGCGTCGAGCACCGCCCGCGTGACGCGCTCCTCGGCGAACGGTTGCAGCGCCGACAGCGCCGCCCCGCGCACCCCGTCGGCCTTGGCCTCGGCCAGGACGCTCAGCAGCACCGGTACGCACTCCGGCTTGGCGGATTGCCCCAGCACCTCAATGAGGTTGCTCCGGTCGGCGTCGGGCGCCTTCGCGTCGGCGGCGATGGCCAGGGCGCGCTCGTATCCTGGTGGACTTCCCAGGCGCAGGGCGAAGCGCACCAGCAGCGGGCTGGCGCTTTGTTTGTCCCACAGATCGCTCAACTGCTTCTCCAACACGGCGGGCACCTTCGGCAGCTGCCGGCCTTCGAGGGCCTTTTCCATGCCCTGCACGAGCAGTTTCACCTCGTCCGGTCCCGGGGCCGCCGCGAGCAGGCGGGCGCAGGTGGCGAAATCGGCCTCGCCGCCCTCGGCCATGTAGCGCCGGCCGAGGCGCTCGACGAGGGATTGCCGGATCAGCGGCACCTTCCACGCCTCGGGGGAGTCGAGCAGCCCCAGCACCAATTCGCGATCACCGATCGCCTTGTCCTCGACGGCCCACCACAACAGCAGCGGAATGTGCGGATCGCTGACATCCTCCTTGTGCCGCAGCAATTCTCCCACGATGGGGAGGCAGTCCTTGCCCGGCAGGCGCTTCGCCGAGCAGGCCAGCTGGCTGCGCACCGTGGGGCTGCTCTCGCCCTTGGCCAGTTCGACCAGCCGGGCCGCGACCGGCGAGCTGACCTTCTTCGGGTCGCAGAGCAGACGCACCGTCCAGGCGCGCACGTCCTCGCTGGGGTGGTCGAAGAGCTTCTCGGCGAAGGCCTCGTCGAGGCCGCCGCTGACGTACAGCGCCCACAGCGATTCCAGGGCGAGCTGTCCCTTTTCGGCGAGGATCGTCTTCTTCAGGCCGGGGACGACGGCCGAATCGCGCCGCTCGGCAAGGATGCGCCGGGCCTCGCGCGAATACCAGTCGTTGGGGTGGCCGAGCAGCTCGACCAGCTCCTGGCTCGACCGCTTGGCGAGTGGGGGGCGTAAGCCCCCCGGTTGCTCACCTTCACCGGGGGGCTTACGCCCCCCGCTCGCCACGATTTTGTAGATACGTCCGGTCGTCTTATCCCAGTTATCGACCGGATCGACGTGGTTGGCGCGGATGTCGTACCAGTCGGCGACGTAGACGGCGCCGTCGGGGCCGGTAAGGCAATCGACGGGGCGGAAGCGCGGGTCGTTGGCGACGAGGAAGTCGCCGGCGAAGTGGCTGGTGAAGCTCGAGCCGCGGCGGTCGAGGGTGTGCCAGTGCAGGGCGTTGGTGAGGAGGTTGCCGGCGACGTACTGCCCCTCGTACTTCGCCGGATAGGCCCCGCCGTGGTAGACGATGCCGCCGATGGTGACGTGCCCGCCGCGGAAGTCTTTGTACGGGACGTGGTCGAAGTAGCCGTAGGTGTGCGGGTTGTGCAGCGCCCCGTGCTTGGCGAAACCCTTGATGTAGTAGCCGCCCTGCACCTGGTGCAGCATCGCCGAGCCGCCCCAGTTGGTGCCGGCGATGACGTTGCCGTGGGCGTCGAAGTCGAGTCCCCAGGTGTTGCCGCCACCCTCGCTGAACAGCTCGAATTCCTTGGTGATCGGGTGGAAGCGCCAGATGCCCTGCTGGAACTCGATGCCGCGGATGTTGGCCGTCACCGTGCTGCCCTGCGCCCCATACAGCCAGCCGTCCGGCCCCCACTGGAGCGAGTTGGCCACGGCGTGGGCGTCCTCCATGCCGAAGCCCTTGAGCAGCACTTCCGGGTCGCCGTCGGGGGCGTCGTCGCCGTCCCGGTCGGGGTAGAAGAGGAGGTACGGCACCTGCAGCACGTAGACGCCGCCGTGACCGAGGCACGTGCCGGAGCAGAGGTTGAGGCCGGTGACAAAGTCCTTCGACTTGTGGGCTCGGCCGTCCCGGTCGAAGTCGGAGAGGATGGTGATGCGATCGGCGCCCCGGGGCCCCTTCGGCGGCGGCTCCGGCACGCGGTCGTAGACGGTGCGGAGGTACTGATCGACCTTGACCGGCTTGAGTCCCGCGGGCGCCGGATATTGAAGGTACTGCACGACCCAGACGCGGCCACGGTCATCGAAGGAGATCGACACCGGCTGGCGGACCATCGGCTCGGCGGCGACGATTTTGACCTCGAAGCCGTCGGCGACCTTCATTCGCTTGACGGCCTCCTCGGGGGAGAGCGTTTGCGCTGGGGCGAGGCCGGCGGTGAGGAGCAAGGCGGCGAGCAAGGCGGGGAGGCGGCGGGTCATCATGGCGGGAGCCTCGGCGGAGGGAACGCGGGCAGGATGAAGGCATGGTAATCCCTGGGGAGGGCGAGGGCAAGCGGCGGCGGCGGCTGGACTTGTGCCGAGGCAGCATCCCGCAAGGTTGCAGAATGCCCGGCGGAACGGGCGGCACGGTGAGTCTTTCGATAACTCATTGCTCCAGAATGAGTTACGGAGATAGGGTCCGGCAGGAACTGGGCTGGTTCAAACGCGGGTCGCGCTCTGCCCGTGCCCGTGCCCGTGCCCGTGCCCGTGCCCGGTCTGGAATCGGGCACGGGCACGGGCACGGGCACGGGCACGGGCACGGGCCACCTGAAACGGCCCGTTTCTGAACCATGCCCAGGGACCCCGGCGGCGTCACGGGCGCTCGTGCCGGTGGCGCCGGCCTGGCAGATTTCTCCAAACCGGGCTGAGCCGTCTCTCCCTCCAGGGGACGCCTAACATCGGCAGGCAAATCGCGGCTTCTCTCGCGTCCCACCTCCCGTCTGTTTGCCGGCAGGTGCTGGTTGTTCGGCCTATTTCGAGTCTACCTTGCCAGCCTTGCCCAATTCCCCTCACCGCCCTCATCCCGAATCAACCGCCCCGAGAGGGCTCGCCGATGACAAACTTCAGCGAACGGCTGTGGAGGAGAAATAGCCGCGCTAATGGAAACGCCTGGCCTCCACTTGCGGCCGAGCTATCGATCTATGGAGAGACTACTCATGAGGAGATTGATCAAGGGATTCCTGATCCTGGGCCTGGCGGCCCTGCCCTCGCCGGCGCGGGCCCAGTACGGGCCGCCGATGTACTACTACTACCCCCAGCGCTCGCCGATGTACGCCCCTTCGGTTCCCTATGGCTACCAGGGGATGCCGGTCAGCTATCCCCAGTCGTACGGGCAACCGCAGTCGTACGGGCAACCGCAGTCGTACGGGCAGCCGGTTGCGTGGGGACAGCCGGCCTACTCGTACTCGCCTCCTTCCTACTCCGGCGGCGGTAGTTCCATGCCGGCCCTGCAGCCGATGCCGAGTACCCCGAGCTTGCCGGCCGCCCCGACCGTGACGCCCGCCCCGGCCGTGACGAGCACTCCGCCGGCGCTGCTGCCGGTCAGCCCCACCCCCCCGGCGGCCGAACCGGCCGCCCGCCCGGCCGAGGCGGCCCCCCAGGCTTCGCCGGAGCCGATCCCGGCCCCGAAAGGCCCGGGTAAGGATCTGCCGGTCCTGAGCAAGGAGTTGCCCCCCGTGAGCAACGGCCCGGCGCTGCCCACGACCACCGGGGACAGTCACAAGCACGCGCAGGTCGCGGAGGCTCCGCCGCTCGCTTGCGAGGCCTGCCAGGGCGGCGGCTGCAAGGGCGCCAACCAGGGCGCCTGCCTGGCCTGCCAGGGCGACTGCCAGTCCGGCAAGTCCGAGAAGTTCCTGGTCTTCGGCGAATACCTGTACTGGAACGTGCATGGCGCCGATGTGCCGTTCGCCCAGGCCTTTAACGGGATCGGCCCCGGTTCCGCCCCGCACGGCGAGGTGGGCGTGGTGAGTCCGAACTGGAATAACGGCTACCGCGTGGGGGTCGGGGGGGCCGTGACCGACAACAGCTGGGTCGTCGGAACCTTCACCTCGTTCCGCGACAGCGCCGGCGCGTCACTCACCGCACAGGACCCCTTCACCCTGCAGTCCAACCTCGCCTTCCCCAACACGGGCAACTCGATGACGAGCATCAGCGAGACAGCCAGCGCCAACTACGTGATCGACCTCGTGACTGCCGACATCGATTACAAGTGTCTCTTCGTCAACACCCACTGCCTGCAGCTGAGTTGGCTGGCCGGCGCCCGCTACGGCCACCTGGATCAGAAGTTGGTCGCCAACTATCTGATCCCGGGCAGCACCACGGTCAATTCGCAAATCCTCTTCAACGGCGGCGGCCCGCGGGCCGGGCTGGAGGGCGAGTACAAGATCCGTGCGGGCTTCTTCGGCTACGGCAAGGGAGTGATGAACCTCCTGGCCGGCGATTTCAAGGCCAGCTACACGGAGCGGAACATCTTCACCGGCCTGGTGGGGGACACCTCCGTCCGCGAGGAGCGCATAGTGCCGGTCCTGGAGTTGGAGCTTGGCCTCGGCTGGCAGAGTCCGAAAGGCCGCGTGCGGGTGTCCGGCGGCTACTACGTCGGTACCTGGTTCAACACCCTGACCACGCCGTCGCTGGCCGAAGGCATCCAGAACAACAACTTCACCACCAACGGCAACAATTTCCGCGACAGCATCACATTCGACGGGCTGGTCGGCCGCGTCGAGTTCCGCTACTAACTCAAAAGGGACACCGCAACGGCGCCCGGGGCCACCCCCCGGGTGCCGTTGCTCGTTTTTTCACTGACGGACCCACCTCCCAACGCAATTCTTTGAAACAAATCACCGAGGGAAAAAATTCCACTCGGTGAAAGGAATACTCACGCGCTGCCCGCTCCCTCCGCGGCCCCGTTTCAAGTGGACTTCGGGCCGAAAAAAAGCTGCCCGAAGAGGAAAAAGCGCTTGACACGCGGAAAAGCCTGACGTATTTTCGCACTCACCTTATTTCTCCTGAATTACCCGCTCGTTCCCCCATAGGGGAATTGGCAGGTTCGGGCAGGGTACTCCGGCATGGGGCTGCGGATCGTGTATGGTACGCGGTGGGCCGGTTTAGAAGGGGCGCGTTTTTCCGGAATCGAGTCGGGTTGACATCATCGCTTCGGGCGGCGGGAGGTTTCCAGCCGTCCCGTCTGATCCCCGATGTGATGTTCTCGCCTGCGTCTTCCCCCTGGTTGGCAGTGCGGACAGCTGCCACCGCCCCATTCGCTAATTGAGACCCCCCATGACGGGCCCGTTGCCTCCAGACGGCGCCGGATGTGCTTCGTCCGCGCCGCGCCGGCGACGGTGGCCCACGGAGTGATCCCATGTCGCTGCGCAAGAGCTTCCGTCAGTGGTTCTCGTCTCGCCGTGGTGCGGCGCAGAACAAAGGCAAAACGTCAACCCGACGAAACACCCTGCGGCCGCAGCTCGAAACCCTGGAAGACCGCGTCGTTCCCGATGGTACCCTACTGAGCTACACCGCCGTGACTGGCCCCAACGTCTTTGTTCTCCAGCAAGACGGCAGCGGCAACCTGGAAATCCTCGACAATAGCAACGTGGTGGCCTCTGCTGCGCTCGGCACGGTTTCCCAGGTCAGCATCGTCGGGGCGGCCAACACGAACAACACCCTCACCATCGACTACAGCAACGGCACGTTCACCCAGCCCGTCACTTTCGACGGCGGCACAGGCGCCGGCAGCCATTCGCTGACCCTGCAGGGCGGCTCCGCCACCTCCGATACCTACTCCCCGGGACCCAATCCCGGCCAGGGGACCGTTTCCCTCACATTCAATGAGGATCCGCAGACCGTATCCTTCGACCACCTGCAGCCCGTGCTCGACCTGGTGCCCGCCACCACCGCCACAGTCAACGGTACCAACGCCGACAACGCCATCAACTACAGCGAGGGCTCGGTCACGACCAACGGCCTGGTCACCGTCGATAACCAGGAGTCCTACGAGTTCAGCAACAAGACCAACCTGGTCATCAACGGCCTGGCCGGCAGCGACACCATCAACCTCAACAACCCCAACACCCCCACTGGCCTGATGAGCATCACCGTCAACGGCGACCAACCGCCCGGGTCTGGGGCCACCTCCGCCGGCGACACGCTGATCGACAACGTCTTCTCCCTGACGCCCGACTTCCTGCCCACGGGGCCTAGCGGCGGCTCCATCACCGACACGGGGCACCCGGTGGTCGATTTCACCGCGATCCAACAGGTGCAGATCAACGGTCAGGACGACGCGGCCAACCTGACCGTGACCCCGCCCGCCGGGGGCGCTGTCGAGACGTTCACTCCCGGACCCACGGCTAATTCGGGCAGTGTCAGCATGCGCCAGTCTGCGGGCGCCGGCGGCGGTCTTCTGGTGCCCATGAGTTACACCAACTTCGCCACCGGGGGCAGCCTCACTTTCACTAACACTGAGACAACCCGCGCGGACGACCTCACGGTTAACGCTGCTGGCCCCGGCGATTCGGTCGATGTCGCTGGCGCCGCTGACGCCGGGGCCGGTTCGGTGACCGTCTTCACGGCGGACAGCACATTCGCATCGCTGCCGATCAACACCCCGGGCACCGAGTTCCTCACATTGGACGGAGTCGGAGCCAACACCACGTTCAATCTCACGGGCCCCTTACCGTACACCGGGGGGGTCATCGTTGACGCCGACGCCACCGTCAACCTCAGCGGGGCCAGCGGCGCGGTGGGAGTGGCCCTGGGCGACAACACGCCCAATTCGCCCAACCCAAACACGGTGATCACCGGTTATGGGGCACCGGTCACCCTGATCGGCGTGGACACGGCCAACCTGGACGCCAATGCCCAAACGTTGACCGCCGTCGGCACGTCGCAGAACGACAACATCATCTACACGCCCACCGGGGCCGAGGCCGGCACCTTCTACGACAAGATTGCGTCGGGAAACAACCTCGTCCCCAATACCGTCTTCAACATCGCCAACGTCACGGTCGGCAGCGACTTCACCGTGGATGGCGGCAGCGGCGGCAATGCCGACGAGGTCACCCTCCAGGGCACCGCCGCCCGCGATCTGTTCGAGATCGACGATGGCGCCGGCATCGCGACAGTCCTGGCGAACAACGTCACCGCCCTCCTGCCCGTGCTCCTGGACGCGAACGTGCCAATTCTGACAGCGCTCGGCCTGGGCGGTCAGAACACTTTCCAAGTCATTCCCGCCGCGGGTGTCAACCCCGCCGGCAGCCTCGACAACCTGCTCGTCAACGTGAACGGCGGCAGCGGCGGCCAGCAAAACGCCCTCGCGGTCGGCTCCAGCTTCAACAAGGGCACCGGGGCCATGGGCGCCCTCGGGGCCACCCAATTCGTGGTCGTCAACAAGACCTCCGCCTCCTCCGGCACCGTCCGCACCTTTACCGGCGCTGTGCAGTGGCCGGACATCAACTACAAGAACATCCAGACCGTCTCGCCCAACGTCGCCGGCACCAGCCTCAACCCCAACCTGCTGGTCATGGGACCGGACCTGTACGAGCCCGACGACCAGCAGGGTAACGCCGCCTTCCTGGGCTCCGGCGCGACCATCAACGTCCAGAACCTCACGATCTTCCCCAACAGCACCGAGTTCCCGGGCGTGCCGGCCGATCAGGACTTCTACCGCGTGGTCGCCCAGCAGACCGGCACCCTCGATTTCCAGGTTTACTTCCGCACCTTCAGCACGACGCTCTTGCCGGGCGGAGGCCAGATCGACCTGCAGGCCCTGGACGCCAACGGCAACGTCATCGCCTCCGCCACCACCGGCCAAACCGCGGGGGTCAATTTCGGGGCCGACCCCGGCACCGGCAACGCCCGCATCCGCATCCCGGTGGTCGCCGGCCAGAGCTACTTCCTGCGCGTCTTCGGCGACGTGGGCACCGTGATCAACGGCTACAACATGACCATCATCAACACGGCCCCGCCGGTGCCGTACAACCTCGAACTGTCGCGCAGCACCATCACCGCCACCGTCACCGCCGGCGGCAGCGGTTATACCGCGCCGCCGACGGTCACCATCACCGGCGCCGGCGGCACCGGCCACGGAGCGGTGGCCACCGCCTATCTCACCGGCGGCATCGTCACGAGCATCACCGTCGGCGAGGGCGTCGGCTACGTGTCGCCTCTGACCGTCACGATCACCGGCGGCGGCGGCACGGGGGCGACCGCCACCGCGGCCATCACCGACACCGGCGCAGAGCCGCCCACGGCCGTCAACGACGACAGCGGCCGCAGCCAGTTCGACAACGTCACCAACGTCAACGAACCGACCATCTACCTCGATCTCGCCGACGGTATCTTCCTCAACGACCTGCCGGGCAACGGCACCCCCAACAACCCGCCCGCGGGCGTGATCCCGATTCCGTTCCAGCCGGGCCCCGCCAGCAGCACGACCGCAGGGGATCAGATCGCCATTTTCGACAGCAACAACGCCGAGACCCCGGTTGGCTACGCCACCGCGGTTGGCGCCGGCTTCCCCGGTGTGTATCAGTACACGTTCACGACGGCCCTGGCGGACGGCGTCCACAACCTCACCGCCGAGGTGCAGATGGTGGACCCGGCCACGCCGACCGAGACGGGCTTCGGTCTCGAAAGCCTACCGCTGACGCTGACCATCGACACGGTGCCGCCGCCGGTGTTCTTCGGCACCAACGCCAACGGCAACAACGGCCTGGCCGCCGGCAGCGACTCGGGCGTGCCCAGCGATCCGCCCACCCTGACCGACGACGTCACCAATGTGACCAACCCGACCTTCTACGGCACCGCCGAGGCCAACAGCATCATCATGCTGTATGCGCTGATAACCAACCCCAACAACGCGAACTTCAGCGCGACGCCGGTGTTCCCCACGAATTATGTGCTGATCGGCCAGACCGTGGCGACACCCTACGACGGCACTAACGCCGACCCGAACGGCCGTTGGAGCATTCAGTCCGACGTCAACATGAATGACCCGGTCTTCTTCTCGAACCCCAATGACCCCAATACCAGGGTGGGTTCGCCCGCTGTTCAGGACGGCACGCGCACCATCCTCGTGACCGCCGAGGACCTGGCCGGCAACGTGTCGCCGCCGGCCACCATGCGCATCTTCGTGGACACCTCGGGCCCGCAAATCGGTAACCTGCCGGGGGTGACAACACAGGTCATCGAGATCGACGGTCCCTCTACTGTTCCAGGCACGCCGGGGGCCCCGAACCCGACCTATAACATCTTCGCCCTCAAGCCGCTCAACGACCTCGAGGGGCCCACGCCGCTGGTCTACGGCCTGACCATCAACGTGGTGGACGACCCCGCCCGCGACGCCGTCTTCTTCCCCGGTTACGTGGCCGTGGACATGGCCGCGGCCCTGAATCCGGGACTGTACTCCGTCGTCGGCGACCAGAGCGGCAACATTCCCATCAGCAATGTCACCATCACCAACAACCCGGTAGTCACTGGCCAGCCCGCCACCGCCACCATCACGCTGACTTTCGGCAGTCAGCTCCCGGTCGATACCGTCTTCATCAACGGCTTCCTCCAAGGCACGCTGCCCGACGACCGCTACACCCTGACCATCGACGACGGCGTCGAAGATCCGGCCGGCAACCTGCTCCAGGGCCAGAGCAACGCCAGTCAGCCGGTGGACACGCCCACCTTCCCCAGCGGCATCGGTGCCGAGGTGCCCGGCAACTTCGTGGCCCGTTTCACCGTGGACAGCCGGCCGCACATCGGCATCTACAACGACGGCGTGCAGCAACTGGACATCAACGGCAACGGCATCTGGGATCCCGTCAACGCCAAGGACGCCGTCAACAGCGACAAGGCCTTCGCCTTCGGCCTCTACACCGACATCGATTTCGCCGGCAACTTCGCCCCCGTGGGGGGGACCCCCACCGGCTTCGACGAACTGGGCGCCTACGGCTACACCAACGGCCACTTCCGCTTCCTGCTGGCCTACACCGGTGTTAACGGTGACACCACTAACGTCCTGACCATCGTGCCGTCGCTGCAGATCAACGGCTACCCGGTGGCCTACGACTTCAACTCGTCCATCCCGGGCCGACCCGACGAAATTGCCCTGTTCGACGGCCACGGCAACTGGTACATCGACTACGGTCACACCAACAACATCAGTTCCGGTTCGCTGGTGATCCATGACGGGCTGACAGGTTACCCGGTGGTCGGCAACTTCGACGGGAGGAAAAACGCCGACGGCACCCCCGCGTTTGAATTCGCCACCTATCAACCCGACACCGAAACCTGGGAGTTCGATCTCACCCCGCTCACCAACCCCGGCATCACCACGACCCTCCACTGGGGCTTCCCCGGCGTACTGGCGCGACCGGTGGCCGCCAACATGAACCAGAACCCCAACGGCATCGACAGCATCGGCCTGTTCGTGCCCACCAGCCTCAACCCGGCCATCAATCCCGGGGCCTACTGGTACTTCCTGGTCTCGGACCCGAGAATCGCCCCCATCGTCGGCACCATCAACACCCTGAACCATCCCTTTGATCCGACGCCGGAAGATGGCAGCAGCGACCTGTTCTACTACTTCGGCAACGGGTTCTTCGAGCCGATCGTCGGCCTCTGGGACCCGCCGATGCCCGCCGCCACGATTGTCTTCAAGCCGACCCCCGGGACATACACCAACGTCTCGCTCTCGGCCCAGGTGGGCACCGTGCCCAACGGTGGTAACTCCACGGGCCTCATCGCGCGTATGAGTAGCAACGGCCAGAACGGGTACTGGGGCGGCCTGGCCCTCAACGGCACCAGCTACACGGCGCAGATCAAGCGGCTGTCCAACGGCTCGTGGCAGCTGCTGGCCTCGGCCCCGCTGAGCGGGTTCGTCCCCGGCAGCGTGCTGGAGTTCGACGTGGTGGGCACCTCGCTGCGGTTGTCGGTCGGCGGCGTGCCGGTCGTCTCCGCGGCCGACACCGCCTTCCAGGGCGCGGGCTCCGTGGGGACTGACTCGGCCCCCGGCAGCGTGATCTGGCCGGCCAAGGCCAACGTAATCACCCGGACGGCCGTGACCCTGCCGTTCAGCGACGGCTTCAGCCAGGCCAACGGCAGCCTGCTCAGCGCCAACTGGGACGAGTGGACGGGCAGTTTCAAGACACAGGGCAAGGCCGCGGTCGGCCAGGCCGCGACCGACGTGGCGACCCTGTACGGCGTCTCCGCGGCCGACGTGTCGGTGAGCGCGAACCTGACCACCCTGCTGGCGGGGGGCTTCGGGGGACTGCTCAGCCGCTACACCCCCGCGACCGGCACCGGGTATCGGGCGGGCCTGGCGGCCGTCTACGACCCGAAGACGAAGGTCACCACCGATACGGCCCAGATCTGGGTCGATCACAGCGGCAACTGGACCCTGCTGGCGTCCCAGGTGGTGAGCACGGGGAGCGGGCAACTGACCTTCGTGACCGTGGGCGCCTCGGAGGAGTTGTTCCTCAACGGCACCCTGGTGGTGGCGGCCGGCGACGGCACTGTCAAGACCGGTACGGCGGGGCTGTATGCCACTCAGGGCGTCGCCTTTACCAACTTCGCGGCCAGCGCGGTCACCTTCACCACGACCAGCCTGCCCTTCTCGGGCAACTTCAGCCACGGCACGGTGCCGGGCTCGAACTGGTACAGCAACGTCGGCGGCTTCGCCGTGACTGGCAGCGGACTGCTCGGCGTGGGCAGTAGCAACGCGATCACGCTGAACGGCGTCAGCGTGCTGAACGCCTCGCTGCAAGCCCAGCTGACGGCCCTGCCGGCGGGCGCCTCGGCTGGCCTGCTCGCCCGCTACAATGCCACCACGGGCAACACCTACTGGGCGGGCATCGTCAGCAGCTACGACCCGGTCCACAAGGTCACCACCTATACGGCCGAGATCCGGCGCCGCATCAACGGCACCTGGGCCGTGCTGAAGAGCACTACCGTGGGGGTCGCTGGGGGCCTGATCGGCTTCACCGTGTCCGGCAGCCAGCTGACCCTCTCCTTGAACGGGAAGGTCCTTGTCACGGACTTTGACTGGAGCTTGCTGACCGCCGGCACCGTCGGCGTGATGGCCGACAAGGGCAGTCAGATCGGTAGTTTCTCGGCCCACTGAGGAAACAACTTCGTGGTGCGGGCGGCTCGCCCGCACCACGACTCCGTGTAGCCCCGCCTGAGCGCAACGCTTCGATGACGCCGAACCAGGCGCCGGTCGAGAACGCCGCCAGGAAGCGCTCCGCTCCCTTGACCGCCGGCCTCCGCCCGTCCGGCTGACCCTCGATGGCCGCTCGGCCGGCGCCGAGCGGCCTCGCTGAACGTTGGCATCCTCACCTCCCGCGCCGATTCTACCCGTTCGCGTCGTTCCGGCGAAAGACCAGGGCTTGAGCGGGCTTGCCCCGGCCTCAAGGGACTGGTACAGAAGGAGGACCGGCTCGCGCCGCGAGAGCTGCTGTCGCCGGAGGCCGATGCAACGAGGTGTGAGGAATGGTTACGGGGCTGCTGATTCGGGATGCCGGACTGTTTGACCAGCTCATCCAGGAGCGCAAGCGTAAGGGCATTGATTTGTATGACGAGGTCTGGGAGGGGATGTACGTCATGCCGTCCATGCCTAACAACGCGCATCAGAAGTTGCTTGATAACCTGGGCGATATCCTGACGGAAGTGGTCAAGCGGGGGAAGATGGGGGACAAATATCAAGGGGCCAATGTCAGCGATCGCCGCAAGGGGTGGGAATACAATTATCGGGTTCCCGACATGGTTGTGGTGCTGAACAACAGCCGGGCGATTGATTGCGACACGCACTTCTGCGGCGGTCCCGACTTCCTGGTTGAGATCCAGAGCCCCGGCGACGATACCGAGGAGAAGGTGCCGTTCTACGGGCAGATCGGCGTCCGCGAGTTGCTCATCATCCACCGCGACAAGCGGACGCTGCGACTGCTGCGGCTGGAAGGGGAGGAACTTGTCCTCGTCAAGCCCTCGCCCCTCGAAGGGAAGGAATGGTTGGTCAGCGCCGTGCTGCCGCTGGCGTTCCGCCGCCTCGTGAGCCGAGGGACGCCCCGGACCCAGGTCCGGCGCACCGACGCTAAGCCGGGCCTATGGGCCGTGTGAGGTGTCTGACCAGGTCCGCCGTCCACGCACTTCACCGTGTTGTTCGCCCCGAGGTGTCGGATGCTCTTGAGAGGTGGCTGTTGCTCTCGGCCGATGCCGCTGGGGAAGGAGGAATTACATGCCGCAGGTGCTGGTCAAGGACATCGACAAGGCCGACGAGTTGATCCAGGAACGGAAACGCAAGGGGGCCGATCGGTACGACGAGGTCTGGGATGGGGTGTACGTCATGCCGTCCATGCCGAGCCTGGAGCATCAAGAACTGGTTTCTGACCTGGACACGATCTTCGTAGAGGTTGTGAAGCGCCCGGGGCGGGGGAAAGTCTATCCGGGCGTCAACGTCAGCGACCGCGGCTCGGACTGGAAGAAGAACTACCGCGTTCCCGACCTGGTCATCGTCCTCAAAAACAGCGGCGCTGTTCGCCATAGCACGCACGTCCAGGGGGGGCCGGATTTCCTGGTCGAGATCGAGAGTCCCGGGGACGACAGCGAGGAGAAAGTACCGTTCTACGGGCAGATCGGCGTCCGCGAGTTGCTCATCATCCACCGCGACCAGCGGACCCTGCGGCTGTTGCGGCTGGAAGGGGAGGAACTTGTCCTCGTCAAGCCCACTCCTCTCGAAGGGAAGGAATGGCTGGTCAGCGCTGTGCTGCCGCTGGCATTCCGCCGCATCGTGGCCCGAGGGACGCCCCGGACCCAGGTTCGGCGCACCGACGGCAAGCCGGGCCTGTGGACCGTGTGAGGCGTCTCTCAAGGTCCGCCGCTTGTGCGCGTCACGGCTCGCAGGGCGTCAGCGCTTTTCACGGGTGCGGCCCCCACTGCTTCTCCCGTTCCTCATCCGCTTCACGCCGGCCGCGTGACACCCACTCCTGGGCATCCCCGCCGCACATCGGGTACGCCACGATCCCCCGAATCTCGCTCCAGTGACGACGTGCGGGCGGCGCGCCCGCCGTCGGCTGCACCGATAAATCTCGGGCGATCTTCTCGACGAGACGCAAGCGTTCGGCTGCGGGCAGCCCCTTGACCACCTGCTCATAAACGTCTTCGGCCGTCAGCAAAGCCATCGGAAGTCACCTCCGTCGTTGCCAGTCCGTCGAACCTGCTGGGTACGCCCTCCTGTAGTCTACCTCTCCCAGCAGCGTCTTCCCAGCGCGGAATGCGGCAGAATCCGTTGTCCCAGTCCATCATCCATCCGAAGGGGTCCGGGTGGGCGCCAGGAAACCGAGGCGTCAAGGCGGCTGGCACGATCCTTCTCTCGTCAGCGTTTCTGAGCGGCGGCGCGTTGACGAACCGCGCCGCCTCACCTATGGTGTCGCGTGGCGTGCCGCGCTGATCCCCCTCGTCTCGTCGTGCGAAAGGTTGCGACCGTGGCCGACCATTGGCAGACGCTCGTCCTCGAATTGTTGCTGCTGTTCGCCTGGGTAGCGTGGTGGCTCTGGACGGTCAACTGGGTCACGGCCTGGGATTGGCTCGCACGGGGGGCGTGGGTGGGCGTCGTTCTGCTCGTGGTGATCGCGGCCCTCGTCTGGTCGCAAATCGGGCCGCGCGAACTGGACGTCGGCTTCACCCAGGTGCCGAACTTCTGGTGGCAGCTCGCCGCCACGGCGCTGCTCGCCGGGGTCGCCCTCTTCTGCGGCTGGGTGCAGGGGGTAGCCGGGTGGATGCCCGCCGACATCCCCATCTACCCGCCCGAGGCGATGCACGACGACACCCACGGCCACGAGCATCCCGTCGGCACGTTCCACGGGCACGAGGAGTTCCACGCCGACGAGCCGCAGGCCGAGGGCCACGGCGGACATCATTGAGTTAAGGAGTACGCCATGTGGGTGCGCCAGTGCGACCTCGACGCCCAGGCCGAAGCCCCGCCCCCCATCCCCGCGCGCATCGCCTCCAACGAGGAATTCATCCCGCCGCCGCAGAGTCCGCAGCAGCGCGAGTACGAGGCCCGCCTCGCCGCCATCAGCGAGCGCGCCGCCCGCCGCCAGGGGCTGAGCCGCCGCGACTTCCTGCGCACCGGCAGCGGCATCGCCGCGGCACTGCTGGCCCTCAACGAGGTCTTCGGCGACTGCTACGACGTCCGCGCCGAGGAGGCCGACGACCAGAAGGCCTTCGCGGAAAAGTGGCCCAAGGAGCAGTTCATCTTCGACGTGCAGACGCACCACGTGGACGTCAGCAAAAAGTGGTACGACGACACGCCGCAGGGCCGCGCCACCGTCCGCTTCTTCCAGATGCTGCGCCCCCTGGCCGGCTCGCTGGAGAAGAGCCTCGAACTGCTCAACCGCGCCCACTACGTCAAGGAGGTCTTCGGCGACAGCGACACCGTCATGGCGATCATCAGCGGCGTGCCGAGCCGCGAGTGGGACAAGAACCCGCTGCCGCCCGACCAGATGGTCGCCACGCGCAAGTACGTCAACGACCTCGCCGGCAGTCAGCGCGTCCTGTCGCACGGCCTGCTGCGCCCCAACCTCGGCAAGAAGGAACTCGAGGAGATGGAGCGTCAGGTCAAGGAGCTGAAGATCGATGCCTGGAAGATGTATACCGGCGCCGAACTGGGCGAGAAGGCCTGGTTCATGGACGACGAGAAGGTCGCCTACCCGTTCTGGGAGCGGACCAAGAAGCTCGGCGTCAAGAACCTCTGCGTCCACAAGGGGCTGCCGCTGGGCGCCTTCAACGAGAAGGCCTGCACCCCGCTCGACATCGAGAAGGCGGCCAAGGACTGGCCCGACCTAAATTTCATCGTCTACCACTCCGGTTTCCGCGGATTCGGCTTCATCGGCAAGGGCGTCGGCGACAAGGTCGAGGACAAGAAGACCGACGACCCGCAAGAAATCCCCTGGATCAGCGACCTGCTGCGCCTCGTCGGCAAGAACAAGCTAAAAAATGTCTACTTCGAACTGGGCAGCACCTTCCAGATGACCTCGGCACGCGACCCGAAGCTCTGTCTGCACATGCTCGGGCAGATGATCCAGGTGGCCGGCGCCGAGCACGTCCTGTGGGGGACCGACTCCATCTGGGGCGGCAGTCCGCAGAGCCAGATCGAGCGCCTGCGCCGGCTGAAGATGCCGGACGAGCTGCGCCAGAAGCACAAGTACCCGGAGTTGACCGACGAGATCAAGGACCAGGTCCTGGGGCTCAACGCGGCGAAGCTGTTCGGCATCGACGTGAAAGCCAAGCGGAAGGCGATCAAGGCCGACAAGCTGACGCGCCTGCGCGAGGAGTACCGCCGCGACCCGTCGCCGAGCAACACGCAGTACGGTTGGGTGTGGGTTGGTGAGGGGGAGCCTACGGCGCCGGTCGGCCCGCAAGACGTGTGACGGAGCCAGGTTACGGCAGATGCGGTCCGTTTAGCCGCCGCCGTCGGGGCGGCGCGTTCTCAACGCGCCGCCCCGAGGGCGGCGGCTAAACGAGGACCTTCGGGAATCGATCAGGAACCACCCAAGGACAGGTCTTTCGAGAACTGCGACGTGTTGTTCTGGCTGTCGGTCGCCGTTGCCGACAGGATTTCGGAGCCCATCGGCGGGGTCTGCGCGACGAAGTTGAACGTGGCCATCCCGGCCGAGTTGGTCGTCACCTGCACCGAGCCGAGGAAGAAGCGGCCCTGGCCAAAGCCCGTGGGATCGGCGACGAAGTCGGCGAAGACCTCGATCGTATAGGTGGTCTTGGCCTTGCCCTTGATGAACCCAGACACGCTCAGTCCGTTGGTCACCGGCACGGCCGAGGTCAGGACCGGGGCCGGCGCGTTGTTGTTGGCCCCCAGTCCCAGGGCGATGCCAAGTTGTGCGTTCAGGAAGATCGAGTTTTCGCGGATGCCATTGCCCTGCCCAGACTTCACGAACACGCCATTGCCGCCGTTGTCGGCGATGACGTTGCCCGCGCCGCTGACGGTGCCGCCGATGGTGTTGTTGGATCCATTAACGATGTAGATGCCGTTGCCGGTATTGGGCAGCGCGTTGCCGTCCGTGCCGACGCCGATGGTGGTGCCGATGACCGTGTTGCCCTTCGAGCTGCTGATGTCGATGCCGTCGCCGACATTGCCG
>Ga0116223_10000654_pt1 | contig 40492 bp, 38 predicted proteins | sample Sb_taG_3_FD_90092 | JGI IMG/M metagenome (GOLD analysis project Ga0116223, IMG submission 90092) | Peat soil microbial communities from Weissenstadt, Germany - Sb_50d_a_PC metaG | ecosystem: Environmental > Terrestrial > Soil > Wetlands > Peat | place: Germany: Weissenstadt | collected 2010-09-21 | reverse complement strand
TCCCCCTGCTGATGCGCCTCCAACAACTTCCGTCGTAGATCGTCAGAATAGGCCTTCGCCATCTCTTGCTTGCAGCCGGATCGCCAGAGCTGGTCTATATTATCTCAGAAAATGGTCTAGTTGGTCAGCCGCGCGGAGAAATCGGCGGGCTGCCGTCATGAGCGCCCTTCCGGAAAAGAAAATCAGACTGGCGGCCCAAAGGAGAGTGAGGATTCCGCGATAGGGGCGAGGCTCCAAGATGAAGCTGTCGATGGCCGGATGCTCGAAAAGGAATAGTCCAATGTATCCGAGTAATCCGCCGACGGCGAGCAGGAAGACGTGGGCGGCGAGCGTGATTGTCCTTCTGGCCGCTCCTGAGGGCCCGGGAGCACCGCGCTGATCGATGGTTCGTCCGAAAAGATACCAGACGAGGAACGTTCCGGCGAGGAAAACCAAATCGTCTGTGGCGAGGCCGAAGATCGTGGCCCGTGGAATATATTCAAACTCCAATAACCGGTCTCCCAAGATCCTGAAAAGCTGTGCTGGCGCGTTTAGTCCTCAGCAGATGAGTCGCGATGAAGGTACCGGGGCACCTCGTAGTGGGCCCGCCACGCGAAGCATGACAGCTGCGACCGCAACCTGCGCGATAGGCAGCATAAGCGCCCATCTGAGTTTTGCATGCCGTTGCTCTGAATTCACACACCTGTAGACACTGGAAGCTTGGTCTAGGTTCCCCGCGCGTTAGGGGAACCCGCGCGCACCCCCTGGGCTAAAGCCCAGGTTGCAGGCTGAAGCCTGCTCCACCACTGACACGAGGCTGAGTCAGTAAAGCAGAGAGTTATTCGCCGCCGTACATGTGCTTTACGTCGCGGTTGTTTTCCTGGCACATGTATTCGTACACCTCGTCATTGGGATTCCATGGGATGGCCCAGCCGCCGGACCAGGGCTTGGTGTAGGCGCCGGGATCGTCGACGGTTACTTCATAGCGCAGGGTGTCGTATTCGGGGCGGCTGAATTTTTCGATCAGGTGGAGCTGCTCGGTGTGCGGCAGGCCTTCGCGGACGAACCAGAAGCGCTCGTTGTAGCCGATGGTGTCGACTACCAGCGTTTCGCCTTCCCAGTGGCCGATGGAGTTGCCGTAATAGGAGGGGTCGAGATCCTTGGGATGCTGGCGGCCATCCATGTAGAACACGCGCCAGGTGTGGGGGCCGCCTACGCCGACTACGAAGATCTGCTGCATTTCGGGCATGTCGATGATCTCGAAGCCGTAGGGCGTGTGATAGAGGCGCGGGCCGCCGGAGCCTTTGCAGCGGACGTGCGGGTCGTCGGCGGTGAGGCGCTCCTGGCGGTATTGGTAGAGCGCTCGGGACCAGTCCTGGAAGGGGAGGTCGGCGGCCTTCATATTGGTCGGCAGATTGATCAGGCTGTTGTCGATGCCGCGGGCGTTGCTGGCTAGCGTCGAGCCTGCGTTGCCGGCCCACACGCCTTTTTCGCCGGGCAGGGGGCCTAGGTTCACTCGGCCGTCGGGCCAGTGGGGTGTGGGGCGTGAGGGGGGGCGGGCCTTGCCTTTGCCGCGTCCGCCGCCTTTGCCTTGGCCTTGGCCTTGCACTGGGGCTGGGGCTTGTTGGGCATTGGACTGGACTACCAGAAACGACACTAGCATTGCGCCGGCTGCTGCGGCCGCTATCAGAGTCGATCTTTTACGCACGCTACACCTCCTGGTGTGCTTACCGCTCCTTTACAGTCGCGGTTCGGTTACGCTACTTACGCTACGCTGCTTACTCGCGCGGTGAGGATATGGTTTGGGCTTCGCTCGAGGCTGCGCCTAGTTTCTTGCCGGTGTTGGTCATGGTCACCGAACGGGCATTGGCCTGGTTGCTTCCATCCTTGGCTAGCGTGCCTTCGACTGTGACTTCGTCGCCGACTTTCATGGTGTTGCGCGTCCAGCCGCTGCGCTGCAGGCCGTTGGGCGGGCCCATTTCGAAGGCCCAGTTGACCAGGTCGCCCTTGTCGTCTTTCACGTCCATATAAAAATAGACGTGGGGATTCATCCAATCCACTTTCGTGACGATGCCTTTGACGGTGACCTGCTTTTTGCTGTCGTATTCGGCGGCAAAGGAGTGGTGGGCCATCAGGGGGGCTGCTGCCAGGAGTGCGGCCGCTAGCAGACCTAACGCTGCGTGGTTCTTTGAGACCTTGTTCATCTTGATTTCTCCTCCTTTTGGGGTTTCTAACATACTACGCTGAATTTTGGTTGGTGGCTAGCGGCGGGGCGGGTTGGCAACCCGCCGCAGGATGCCATCCTGCCCCACAGGCCAAATTCGAATTACTTGGCTACCATGTGGGGCGGGTCTAGATCGTTGTCCTGGCACCAATACTCGTCTATGTCCTGGTTGGCGGCCCACTGCAGCGTCCAGCCTCCGGTCCAGGGGCGGGTGTAGGCGGCGGGGTCGTTTACGGTGACTTCGTACTTTAATGTGTTGTAGTCGGGGCGGGAGAAGCGCTCGGTCAGCTTTAGGCTTTCGGTGTGGGGCAGGCCGCCGTTGGTGAACCAGAAGCGCTCGCTGAAGACGCCTACGTTGACTACCAGGGTGTCGCCTTCCCATTTACCCGACGAATAGCCGAAGTAGGTGGGGCTTACGTCTTCACTGGTGGGTATCGGGCGGCCATCGAGATAGATCAGGCGCCAGTTGCGGTTGCCGCCTCCGGAGAGGACCCAGATGCGCTGGCGGTCGGGCTGCTCGACGAACTGGACGCCGTGCGCGGCTAGGAATTGGCGCGGGCCGCTGGGGGGCAGGCAACTCACTATTGGGTCGTCGCGGAGCAGGGTCTTCTGGCGGTATTCGTACAGGCCTTTGGCCCAGGGCTGGAAGGGCGCTACTTTGGCGGCGTCGTTGATGTTGAGAAGGAGGCCATCCTTGTTCATGCGGATGTTGCCGGCGGAGGTTTCATACAGGCCGCCCGCGGTGGGGTTGGTCCAATAGCCGCGCTGGCCGGGCTCGGGACCTAAGCGCGGGTGACCGTCGGGCCATTTGGGAGCGGCCTTGGCTTGCACGCCTTTGGGCGGCGTGGCGGGCATGTTGGAGAAGACGCTCGAAAGTTTCTTGCCTCCGGCCAGGGTGAGCGTTTTTCCGCCGGCGAAGTTCGTGCCGTCGCGGGCCAGGCTGCCTTCTACGGTGACTACGTCGCCTACCTTGACCGACTCGCGGGTCCAGCCAGCGCTCTTGAGCTCGCTGGTGCTGGCGAATTCGCAGGCCCAGTTGGTGACCGTGCCTTTGTCGGTCACGTCGATGTAGGCGAAGACGTGGGGGTTGTTCCACTCCCACTTGGTGACTACGCCGGTGATCTTGACGGGCTTTTTGTCGTCGAACTCGGCTTCCCAGGAATGGTGCGCGGCTAGCGGCACGCGGGCGATCAGGATGGCCGACAGCAGCGCGGCGGAGGTGAACGGGAGGTGGCGGAGCGGGTGCTTCATTTCGTGTCTTCCTTTGGCCCGAAGTTTGGTCCGAGCTTTGGTCCGAGGTCTGGCCCGAAGTTTTTGGCCAGGTAGTTAAGAAGGAGGTCGAGTTCCTCGTCGGTGAGGACGGTGCCCTCCGAGATCATGCCCTTGGTTTCTTCGCGCCACTCTTCTTTGGTGTAGGCGTAGTCGCGGATGCGGGCCAGGCTGTGGCAGGAGGAACAACTGTCTTCAAATAAGTCGCGGGCGCGGTCTTTCTTGCCGAAGTTGAACGCCAGGTAAGCTACCACGCTGGCGGCTTGTTCGGTGGTGAGATGTGCTCCGCGCTGGATCATGGCGGCTACCGAGGTTTGCCATTCTTCGCGCGTGCGCTTTTGGGCGGTTATGGGGTCTAGGGAGTGGCAGGCGGTGCAGGTTGTGGCTACCAGCTGCTTGGCTTCGCCTTCGGGTAAGGGGGCCGGGGTTCCGGCATGGAGCGAGGCGGCGCTTAGGAGCAGGGCGATAAGGAGGGCGTCGGCATGAGTGCCGACGTTGCACGCACGAGTGCGTGCTCCACGGTTAGTCACAGGGGTTAGTCACGGGTGATTTTGAAATCGGCTTTGTTGGCGCCTTGCGACCAGGTGCCGGCCAGGGTCCGGTTGTAGGAGCCGATGTTGTCCAGCTTACCGTCGATGACGATGTGCGATCCGTCCTTGGCGTCGGCTTCCATGTGCACGGTCCACTTGCTGGCGTCGAGTACCACGGTCTTCAAGGGGACGCCCTGCGGGCCGGGGTTGATCATGCCCTCTATATTTTTTCCGTCGTACTTCATGAAGATCATGATCGGGGTGCGCTTGCCGGCTGGGGTCCAGGCGCCGTGCCAGGAACCCGTGAGGGGATGGCCTTCTTGGGCTAACACTGGCAATGCGGCGGCTACGATGATTAGAAGGGCGATCAATAGGGCTTTCGTGCGCATGCTGCTCTCCTCATTATTAAACTGCGAACTACGGCGGATCACCGCTCAGGTTATGGTAGATGGGTTTGGCGCGTGAGTCAACCGGGAGTGCGTTGCTGTAGCGCATGGCTGGGCAGATTCGTTGGGCCATCTACGGCGGCATCGCGTTTGCCGCCGGGATTATTCTGCTGGTGACGAGCCAAGCACAGGGGGCGGAAGGCCCAGTGCACGATAAACTGGACCTCGGATGAGACTCTTCGCAATCCTGGCGAGCCTGGTCTTGCTGATACACCTTGCCTGGATTGTCTGGATTCTGTTGGGATGGCTTGTTACCCGCACGCGCCCGTGGCTTCGGTGGCTGCATATTGGCTCGGTCCTTTGGGCCATTTGGGTCGAGGCCGGACCGTGGCCTTGCCCCTTAACGCTCCTCGAACAGGACCTCGAAGGCCGCGCCGGTTCCGGCGTGTATCAAGGCAGCTTCATCGTCCACTACCTTGAAGCTTTCATCTACCCGGACGTACCCCAGTGGTTGCTTACTTGGTTTGGCCCAGTCGTCTGCGTCGCGATCCTCGCTATCCATGGCCGCCGGTTCTGGCGGGACGGGCGGCTCCGCAAGATGCACGGCGGTTCAAGGGAGCTAAGATGAGGACGTATGCGCTCCGGTCCGCGCCTGCATCAAGCCCCGCTGCCCGGCTGGTAGGTTCGGAGCGCGGAGCGTCAGATAGAGGATATAGGAGTGAGATGATGCTGGCGATTTCGTCCAAAGCCAGCGCTCCCATCAAAACTGCGGCCGGTTGCCAATCGTCTGTTTGTCAACATATTTTCCAGCGTCATGCCAGCGCTGTCGCCCGTCGTGAGTTGGGACGGAATAGTGAACAACCGGCAACTTCTGCTTGTCGAACGGATCATAGTCCCGCCGCACGGTGAACGTTTCCTGCGCTAACCTGACGGACGCCACTGCGCTGGCTTCTGGGCTCTTCCAACCCGGAGCCTCGTCAGGATCGGAACTGCCGATCTGAAACCACAGATAATGACGCCGCCTCTTGGGAGAGGTGTAGATAGCGTAGGGTTCCACCCTGGCGGTTTTGCCGTCTGCCAAGGTTACGTCACACACCCTGAGCAGATTGCCGCCCTTCATGAACGTCGCGTCCAGGGACACTTCAAATCCTCCTCTGCCCCAGCCATTGTATGTCTATCATCGAGCCTTTGTGCTGGGCTGGCACTTAACTGCTTTCTGCTCGCTCAAGGATCGCGTTGAACATGGCCTTCCTCGATGTTCCCCTTCGATGTGGCCGTGAGCCGCCCGCCTATTCTGCGGGCACCTGCGCGGAGTTGCGGATGCCCTCGTGATCGGAGAAGCAGACGGTGCGTTGCCGGGCCGGGCATAGGCACCGCCCAAGAAATCACTTGATCGCTACCGTCACTCCGGTCTGGCTGCTCTGCGCGCCAACCTGAATGGTGAGGGGCACAGCGTTGCCGGAAGCAACGCCCTGGGGAACTTTGATGTTCACCACGTGCGTCTTGCCGTTATCTTTTACGGGAAAGATATAAGCCATCGATCCCGGCGTGTGGCCCGGTATGGCGATGGGCAGGACCTGCAGATCGCCGAGCACCACCGGCTGTCCTTCTTTGACCTCGGCATCGTGCTTCGGAAGCACGACCGAAGGCCCTTTCTTTTTCGCTCCGCCGGGCCCAGCGGGTGGGTTCTCCATCAGGTTCCAGTCCGGGGCCGAGAGATACACTTTGGAGCCGAAATGATCCTGCATGTAAGGCGATCCGCCGAAGTGGTCGGCATGGCCGTGGCCCACCAGAATGACCTTTACGTTGGCGGGATCGAGGCCGAGCTTCCGAAACCCGGGCAGGAGCTGCGTTTCGACCTGATCGGCGCCTAAGGAATCGATCATCAGGAGCCCCGCGGATGTCTGAATCACGTAAGCGGCGGTTCCTGAATTGCCGATGATATAAGCATTGTCGAAAATCTTGGAAGCCGGAATCACCGGATCGTCGGGCCGGTTGGGACGAGGCGCTTCGCAGAAAAAGTGTTCTTCCGCGGCCCACATCGGTCCGCCGGCTTTCTTGGCCTTTTCGATGAGCGCCTTTACTTCCGGTGAATCCGGCTTCGGCGGAGCGGCGTCCGGCGCCTGTGCTCGAAGCAAACCGAGCAAGCTAATCGCCAGAAGTGTGCCCACGATGTTTATCGCTCTCATTAGTCCCCGATCCTTTCCTCACCTTCCCAAGCATGGCTTACGGAACTTGCCCGCCCAGGTGGAATTCTATCGCGACTGGCCAAACTCGCGACGCGATTCCTCGATTTTCGGAATACAATACCAGAGGTTACCAGCGATCTTGTGGCGCGGGAAGCGCCGTCGGGAGATCCGGAAGGTGGATGTGAACATGATACTGGTTCTACTTTTACTCTCGGCCATGACAGCGCTCGCTCAAGGTCCTGGCGGAAGAGGAGGACCGCCCAATGCGCCGCGTACCGCCAGGCAAGCGGCGCCGGTCGATTTGACTGGATATTGGGTTGCGGTGGTGGTCGAGGACTGGAAATATCGCATGCTCCAAGCGAACAAAGGCGACTACGACGGGCTTCCGTTGAATGCGGCCGCACGCAAAGTTGCCGACGCGTGGGATCCCGTCAAGGATCCGCCCCCTGGCGAGGACTGCCGTAACTATGGCGCGGTAAACCTCATGCGCCAGCCGGGACGGCTGCATATCACCTGGCAGGACGATCAGACTCTTAAGCTCGAAAGCGATGCCGGGACGCAGACGCGATTGCTCTCCTTCGCGCCCTCGCAGGGCCAGGGCGGAGGCTGGCAAGGCGTTTCGCTAGCCACCTGGGACAGCGTGCCGGGAGGTCGCGGGCCTGTAACGACGGGCTCACTGAAGATCGTGACAACGAGGCTCCGGCCTGGACTTCTCCGCAGCAATGGCGCGCCCTATAGTTCGAACGCCACGCTCACGGAATACTTCGATCGGGTCGATTTTTCCGAAGGCAATTCATACCTTGTCGTTACCACGACCGTTGAAGATCCGGCGAATTTAACTGCGCCGTATCTCACCTCAGTCCACTTCAGAAAGCAGGCGGACGCCGCAGGGTGGAACCCTACCGCGTGCCGCTAGCGAGGGCGGTAAGCATGCGGCGGGCCCAATGAGGAGATTGGAAATAAAAACGATTGTTCGTGCGCTGCTGGCCGCGGCGCTCGTCGGCGGGAGCGGTTTCGCGCAGGATCCCACGGCCGGTGCGGGAGTGAATTCTCTTTTCCGGCCGGGCGCCACGGGCTCGGGCGCGGATATATCCGGAACCTGGATGCTGGGCGGCCATCAGGATGTCGCCTACATCACCGCTTCGGGGGCGCTGGTGGACTATGGCGGGATTCCGTTTAACGAGGCGGGCCGTCTGTACGCGCTGGCCTGGTCGGCATCGAGACAGACGGTCCGCGAGGAGCAGTGCGCCGGTTACACCATCCCGTATGCTTTCTACTCTCCAGGCAACTACCGCTTTTGGGAGGAGCGCGATCCCAATACCCAGCGGCTGATTGCGATTCATATGTACTTCCAGACTTCGGAAGTCAGCCGGACCGTTTGGATGGACGGGCGCCCGCATCCGCCGGCCTGGGCGGCGCACACCTTCGCGGGATTTTCCACGGGGGAGTGGAAAGGGAACGTCCTCCACATCACCACTACGCACCTCAAGCACGGATATGTTCGTGGAAATGGAGCTTCTCAAAGCGACGAGGCGACGGTACACGAGGCTTTGATTCGTCATGGCGACCGCATGACATACTTCGCCGAAACTATCGACCCGGTGTGGTTCGACGGACCGTTCACCAAAACCGTAATCAACGTCCGCAATATCATCGACCCGACCGCGTGGCTGTATGCCTGCGAGGATGGAGAAGAAATCTTGTCGCGCGACGATGCGGCGATTCCTGCGTATCAATGGGGGCAACATCCCTTCCTGCGGGAGTACGCCGACAAGAACCATGTCCCTTTGCTCGGAGCCCTAGGTGGCGCGGAAACCACACGACCGGAATTCATGACGAAACTGCGGGATGCATCCGCGGCGGAAGCCGCCGCTAGGGCCCTGACCGTTCCCGCGAGCGGAGTTCCGCGGCAGTCCAATCGTGGGGCGAACAGCGAACCGGACGACGGCGAGATTCACACCTTGGCCGTGCAAGGCAGTGTCTACATGCTGGTGGGGGATGGCGGGAATATCACCGTTCAAATTGGCGATGAAGGCCCCTTCGTGGTTGACACCGGAGCAGGTAAGTTGTCGCCCAAAGTGATTGCGGCCATTCGCGCTCTGAGTCCGCGCCCCATTCAGTTCATCGTGAACACCAGCCTGCATTCCCCGCACACCGGCGGAAACGCGAGCCTCGCAGCGGCCGGCGAAGATCCCAGCATTCAGGGTTCCTTCTTCGCCGGGCAAGCGCCCATAGCGGCCACGGGTTTCTTCGCCGATCCAGCCCATCGCGCGACGCTGATCGCGCACAACAACGTGCTGGTCCGGATGCAGACTGCCAAAGCGCCGGCCGAGGCGATCCCACCGGACACCTACCTCCGCGAAAGACGGCGCAAGTGGCATAACGGCGAGGGCATCGACATGTTTTACGAGCCGAACGCGAGCACCGATGGCGACACCATCGTGCACTTCCGCCAGTCCGATGTAATCGCCACGGGCGACATCTTCGACATGACGCGATATCCATTCATTGATTTCGCAAATGGAGGGTCGGTGAAGGGTGAGATTGACGCGCTCAACAACATTCTCGAAAAGACCGTCTATAAGCATGATGAGGACGGCGGCACCATGCTCGTCCCCGGCCACGGCAGGCTGGCCGACGAATATGATGTGGGGGAATACCGCGCCATGATAACGATCATTCGGGATCGTATTCAGAGGGCGATCAACGCGGGGGCCAGCCTGGATCAGGTAAAAGCGGCGAGGTTGACAGCCGACTACGATACGCGCTTCGGCGCAACCACTGGACCGTGGACGACCGATATGTTCGTCGAGGCGGTATATACGAGTCTGAAGAGCCCTCCCAAGACCCAAAACAGAAACTAGGGCCGCGGTAGTTCCAGCAGATGGCTCTGGTGCAAACTGAAGCCGAGGGTGAAATCGGTCAGGGTCGCCCTCGCTGAGTAGAGTCCCGTGGTGCGTCGCGTCACTGCCCGTTTGGTAAAAATATTCATGCGGCACGCCGATAGTATTTGAGCAGACTGCCCAATCGCTGACGACACTCGATCGAGCGCCGCCGCCGGTTCGATTGTTCGCCCGCATCTGAGAATAGTAGCTGGTTCCCTTTCCCCTGATGGTTCCGCTAGCTGTGATAGTGTCGGCTGTACTCGGCCAAGACCCGTGACAGCGAACCCTCACCGTGGCCGCAGTAACAGTGCGGTGCCTTCCCAACTTGGCTACCCCGGAAAAACTTTGGTCGGGAACCTGGGAGTCGAACCCAGTGATCTCTGCGTCCCACGCGCAGCGGATTTCCGTCTTCCTCGTTCCCGAACTCTACGTGCAATGCGATGGCCGGCCCACAAGGACTGGGACCGGAGGACTGTGATTCTGGAGCCAATGGAGCGAATCGAACGCTCATCGGTTGCATACCGGGCAACTGCTCTCCCCTTGAGCTACATTGGCTGGAGCCGGCATGGAGCGGGTGCAGAGAATCGAACTCTGTTGGTCGGACTGGCGGTCCGATGCCCAACCAATAGGCCACACCCGCCCACAATAAAACGGATTCAATCGTCAAAAACAAACCAGCGCGGGCCAAATAGACACACCCCGACCCGGATGCTTCCGACTGAAAGCAAATTCGACACTATTGATGTAACTAAAAACGCAAAAAGGGCGGCCATTTCTGGTGGCCGCCCTTCTTGAAACCGGAATCTCTATCCCAAGACGGTCAGGTCACCTCGCGCGCGCCCCTAGTGACGCTTGGCCGGGTACCTTTGAGGTCGCTCCGAAATTGGAATAAATACATCATGCAGTCTAAATCGTAAACCAGATTTCGATAATTTTCAAGCACAATCTTAACGCGGCGCGCTCTTTTAATGTTCCCTTTATCGCCGATCGGACGCCGTACGACGACGGGGCCATCCGCAACCGCGTATCCGCAGGGCGAGTCGAGTAAAGCCAGCCAGATCGTCAGCAGGGCGACGCTCGCCACCGGCTGGCTACGGCTTGTGCCACTGGTTGCGGAGTTGTTCGGCGAATTCGCCGGGGAGCGCGACTTGGAGCAGAAGTGGGGCTTCCCCTTTCTTGGGCGGAAGTAATACCAGGCGCTGGACGCCGCGCTGGCGATAGAGACGCACGCGGATTCCGTTGGCCGCCCGATACCAGCCGGATTGATAGTGCGAGTTCGCGAATCCGCCGACGCGCAACACGGGTTGCCAGCCGGTTTCCTGGTCCAAATCGACGGCGCGGATGCCTTCTGTGTCGGTTGAGCCGGCGCCGATGGTCACGGGATAGAAGCGATCGTGGATCGCGAGCGAATCGCCAGTCAGGGTGTAATCGGGCGGGCCGGGGTCGTAGCGCATCGCCAGGATCGCCACACAGAATCCGGCCAGCCCCAACGCAGGCGCGAGCACGGCCGCAACCGGGAACGGCCGGCGCGGGGCTGCTACCGTAGCGAGCGTGGCAATTACCCCGCTCACGGGCGCCTGCCGGCGAATCGCCGCCAGGAATCCTTCCACGTCATCGGGACTGAAGAGGGCGGTTTTCGCGGCGGTGATTAGAACGACCGCGCGGGAGCGATCGGTGGCGTACCAGGTGCAGCGGCCAAGCTTGTCGGTGCGGAACAGGCCGTAGTAGCCGAACAGGCCTCCACTGCCCCACAGCCGAATGCAGCCGCTGTAGTCGTCGCTCGACGCGGGTCTGGCTTCACGCACATCGTCGAGAGGCACGCGCACATTGCCGATCGGACGTTTGATCAGGACGCTGCGATCCGCGATCGTGTATCCGCGCGGCGAGTACGCGTAGGCCAGCGCGATCACGAGTATGGAGACGATTGCGACGATGACGTTCTGGATCACCGCCGCGAGGCTGAGAAGAAACACGCAGACTACGGCGCTCAGGATTTTCGTAGTGCGGTCGTAGGGAGCTGCGAAATTGGCGGACGGCATCCCGGCAGTCCTCTAGTCGATAGAGAATACGGCGCGGCCGGCGGGAATGTTCCGCACCAGATCGGCCGGCGAGTCGATCCAGTAGTCGGGGGTCCACCGGGCCATCTCGTCGAGATCGCCGTAACCCCAACGAACCGCGCACGTGCGAACGCCCGCGCGGCGGCCCGCCTCCATGTCCGCGGGCGAGTCGCCCACAAACAGGCACTGCTCGGGCGCAGTGCCGAAAACGCGTAAAGACTCGAGAATCACATCCGGCTCCGGTTTGGCCGGGAAGCCGTCGGTGCCCTGCACGTGGTCGAAGTGCGCGAGCAACCCGAATTGCTCCAGGACCACTCGGGTCGTGGCGGAGCTTTTGGTAGTAGCCGTGGATTTGCGTCCGCCTAGTTGCGCCAGCATCTCGGGCACTCCGGGAAACACCCGCGTCTCGGCGTGGCGGCGCTGGGGGTAGATGCGACGGTAGTCCGCAATCATTTCTTCTAACTCGGTGCCGGTAAAACCCAGGTCGCCGAAAGTGTCGAGAAGGTGCCGCCCGATGTAGCGGCGCAATTGGGTTTGAGACGCACCCGTGTGTCCGCGGGAGGCCAGTACATCGAGAATAGCGCCATTGATGTCAGCGGCCGAGTCCATCAGCGTCCCGTCCAGATCGAACAGGTACACGGGGAAGGGCGGGATCATTTGTCGAGCGCCGGTGGCCGGTCTGGAGACCAGCCCTACTGGTTACGCCGGTTGCGGGCCGCTTTCGGGCAACATGCCGGGCAGACGCAGCGGGGACTCAGGCTTGATCACCTGCTGCTCGCCACCGCCCGGGGGCGGCATGGGCGGCGGAGCCTGATAGGCCGCGAGTTTCTGGCCATCGATCAGCTGTCGCACTTCGGCTCCATCCAGCACTTCACGTTCGAGCAGCGCCAGCGCGATCCGTTCCAGCGCGTCGGAGCGCTCCTCGATCACCTTGCGGGCACGCTCATAGCCGTTCTGCACCAGCTTCTTTACCTGCTCGTCGATGCGAATAGCGGTAGCCTCGCTGTAGTCTCGATGCTGCGCGATTTCGCGTCCCAGGAAGATCTGCTCCTCGCGCTTGCCGAAGCTCAGGGGACCCAGCTCGCTCATGCCCCACTCGCAGACCATCTTGCGGGCCATGTCGGTGGCGCGCTCGATGTCGTTGCCCGCGCCAGTGGTGATGTGGTGCATGAAGACTTCTTCGGCGATGCGGCCACCCATCAGGATCGCCAACTGGGCTTCCAAGTATTCTTTGTTGTAGCAGTGCTTGTCATCCAGCGGAAGCTGCATGGTTAGGCCGAGCGCCATGCCGCGGGGGATGATGGTGACCTTGTGCACCGGATCGGCCTGCGGCGTCAGCACCGCCACCAGCGCGTGGCCGGCTTCGTGATAGGCGGTGTTCTTCTTTTCCTCGTCAGTAATGACCAGGCTCTTACGCTCCACGCCCATCATGACTTTATCTTTGGCCAGTTCAAAATCGAACTGCGTGACGACCTTGCGGTTTTGCCGAGCCGCGACCAGCGCCGCTTCGTTCACCAGGTTGGCCAGATCGGCTCCGGCGAATCCAGGAGTCCCGCGCGCGATGGTGGTCAAATCCACGTCGTCGGCCAGCGGAATCTTCTTGGTGTGGACCTTGAGAATCTGCTCACGGCCCTTGACGTCGGGCCGGCCCACAACCACGCGGCGGTCGAAACGGCCCGGACGCAGCAGTGCCGGATCGAGCACGTCGGGGCGGTTTGTGGCGGCCACCAGGATCACGCCTTCGTTGGACTCGAAGCCGTCCATCTCCACCAGCAATTGATTCAAGGTCTGCTCGCGCTCGTCGTGACCGCCGCCCAAGCCCGCGCCACGATGGCGGCCCACGGCGTCGATTTCATCGATGAAGATGATGCACGGGGCGTTCTTCTTGCCCTGTTCGAACAGATCGCGTACGCGGCTGGCGCCCACGCCCACGAACATCTCAACGAAGTCCGAACCCGAAATCGAGAAGAACGGCACGTTGGCTTCGCCCGCGATGGCCCGCGCCAGCAGCGTTTTTCCGGTGCCCGGCGCGCCGATCAGCAGCACGCCCTTGGGAATGCGTCCGCCCAGTTTTTGAAACTTCTGCGGCTCCCGCAGGAATTCGATTATTTCAGCCAATTCTTCCTTGGCTTCCTCGACTCCGGCGACGTCCTTGAACGTCACCTTCTTCTGTTGCGAGGAATGCAGGCGGGCACGGCTCTTCCCGAAGCTCAAGGCTTTGTTGCCTCCGCTTTGCATCTGCCGCACCATGAAAACCCAGAAGCCGATCAACAGCACAAAGGGCAGGAACGTGCCCAGGATATTCACCCAGTTGCTGCCATTGTCCTTTTCGACTTTGAGCGCCACACCCTTGTCCAACAGCAGGGAGGTGAAGTCGTTATAGCCGGGCGGAACCGTGGAATGGAATTCGTCTCCATTCTTGTACTTGCCGCTCACGTCGCCGGTAGCGGCGTTAAAGGTCACGTGGTCGACATAGCCATCTTTGACCTTTTTGACCAGTTCGGAGAACTGGGGCTGGTCACCGGGCGCTTTACTGTTGCGGAATACGGCCCAAACCAGTACGGCGAGGCACAATACGATCAGCCACAGGACGCCGTTTCTTACCGTAGAATTCATGATTTCTCCCTGCCCCTATGCTAACTGGCTCACAGTCGACTCGCACCTGTGCGCCCGCCGCTACTCACTATACAGACGCCAAAATCGCGGAAAACGATTCAAGTTCAGGCGTCTTTGCCTTCCGTCCTGCTGTCGCCTCTTGGCGCCGTTGCCCGCCCCGCCGCCACGCGGCCTGCCGTCGACCGCCCCAGTGTCAACCTTGGATACGTCCGCGCCGGCGGCCGGGTTCGCCGCGAATTCGGCGGCCACTCCGAAAGCACTGGCCCAGACAATCTGCTGTCCCAACGAAAGAATCGGCCAAAACGGCCTGCGCCAAGAGGGGACCCGGGCCCGCTGGAACATTTCCGCGAGTTTCCGGTCGCGCCCGTGGCCCAGGGGACGATAACGGTCCCCGGCCCGCCATCCGCGCAGGTGCAACTCGCGGGGCGGGTCGAAACGCTGGCCCGCCTTGCTTCCAGGTACATGCAACTTCAGCGTAGCATATGCGCCCGAGACCGGAGCAGAGCTGGGAACGGACTTGCTAACTTCTAGACAAATCAAGGCATTTCCTCCGGGCGAACGATACGATCCGGGGGCCGTCACCTGGACCGAAGGGACCGCCGTGGATTGCGATGCGTTCCCGGCCGGCCGGAGCAGGATCCAATCGAAGGAGAGCAGCACTTCCAGACCCGGCAAGGCCATGCGTCCCGAACCGGAACCGCGCTGGATAGCCAGATCGATCACCGCCTCTACGTGCCGAAACTCGACGCGGCGCAGGTCGCCTTTGGCCTGGCGGATCGCCTCGCGGACCAGCCTGCGGGCCGCGGCGCGGGGCAAGCCGGCCAGTTCACCGGCATGCAGCTCGATTCCAGCCGGGCCACCCTGTAACCCAACCGGGCCCCGTTGCAGCGTAGCCCGAGCCATGCGCCCAGTCTCTCGGGACCACCAGCGCTCTTCTTCGTAAGCCAGCTCGGCCAGATGCGCCAGGGCTTCGCGCAAGCGCGGATTCCATTCGCGCTCCAGTTGCGGGAGCAAGCGATGCCGGATGCGGTTACGGGCGAAGCGCGGGTCGGTGTTGCTGGAATCCTGGCGCCAGGCGATGCCGCGCGCGCGCAGAAACTGCTCGGCCTCGGCGCGGGTCGATCCGAGCAACGGTCGCACCACGCCCTCCGCGGTAGCGGGGAGGATTCCGGCCAGCCCGGCGAGCCCCGCTCCTCGGAACAGGCGGAAGAGCACGGTTTCCGCCTGGTCGTCGCGGGTGTGACCCAGCGCAACGCAATTTCCGGCGTTTTGCGCCACCAAAGAACTGAAAAATTCGCGGCGGTCGCGTCGCAGACGATTTTCGAGATTGCCGTCCCGGTTCTCCAGATGACCGGGCTCGGCCGGGCTCGCGGTGAAGTAGCGGAGTCCCAACCGCCGGGCCATCTCGGCCACGAAGCGCTCATCTCCGTCGGACTCGGCGCCGCGGAGCCGGTGATTGAAATGGGCCACACCGGCCAGTTCCACGCCCAGTATGGGCGCCAGCGCCACCAGCGCATGCAACAAACATGTGGAATCCGGCCCGCCCGATACCGCCACGATCACGCGGTCGCCCGGCGTCAGCATGTTATAACGGGAAATCGTCGTGAGTACGCCCTCAAGCACGTCCGCTACAACCATTGTAAGTCCGGATGCCCGCGACATCCCACGGCGACACACCGATCCCACACCATGAACCCAGAACTGAAAGAGCGCGCCGCCCGGGTGAGGCTGCTATTGATGGATGTCGATGGAGTGCTGACCGACGGACGCTTGATCAACCTCCCGGCGCCCGACGGCGGAGTCTTCGAAAGCAAGGCGTTCGACTCGCAGGACGGCATCGCGCTCCAATGGCTGAGCTGGCACGGTATCGAAACAGGTGTGATCAGCGGCCGGATTTCTCCCGCCACCGAGGCCCGCGCCAAACAGGTGAACATGCGCTACATCTACCAGGGACACATTGAGAAGGTCCCGATCCTGGATCAGATCCGCGCGGCCTCGGGGCTGGCGGCGGAGCAGATCGCCTATTGCGGCGACGATCTGACCGATATCGTAGTGATGCGGCGCGTGGGACTGGCCTTGGCGCCCGCCAACGCACGCCAGGAAGTGAAGCGGGCGGCGCACTACGTCACCCAAGCCGCGGGCGGCCGGGGCGCGGTTCGCGAGATCTGCGAGCTGCTGCTCGAAGCGCACGGCCGCTGGACCGATATCCTTAAGAAATACGAGGGGGACTAAACGTGGCGCACAAGACCGGCATTCAGGTGATCGCCGAGGAAGGGCCCGGCATTCTGCACCAGCTCTCCGGCGTGATCGCTGCCCACCAGGGCGACATCACCAGCGTGGAGATCGTGACGCCGCGCCGCACCTACTTCGAGGTCGAATTGCCGGGCGATACGCAAGCGCTGGTGGCCGCGCTCCAAGCCTTGCCCGTGGTGAGCCAGGTCGAGGTGCTCATGACCATGGAGAAGGTCTACGGCAAACGCATCATCATCATGGGCGGCGGTGCGCAGGTGGCGCAAGTAGCCATGGGCGCGATCATCGAAGCCGATCGCCACAACATTCGCGGCGAGCACATCTCGGTGGACACGATTCCATTGGTGGGCGAACAACCGCTCGCCGAAGCCGTCCGGGCGGCCGCGCGTTTGCCGCGCGTGAAAGCCTTGGTGATGGCCGGGTCGCTCATGGGTGGCGAGATTCAACGGGCCGTCCGCGAGGTGCGCGCGCAAGGGCTCATGGTGGTGAGCCTCAACATGGCCGGCAGCGTTCCCGCCGCCTCCGACCTGGTGGTGTCGGATCCCGTGCAGGCCGGTGTGATGACCGTGATGGCCGTGGCGGAGACGGCCAAGTTCTCCCTGGCGCGGCTGAAGCGGAGGGAATTCTGAAAGGAGCAAACTTAAACCGGCACTACTCTACCTCCACTTGCTACACTGCAAGTGAACTAATTAATTACTTCAGGAGTTGCCTTGAAACTCAAACCCATGTCTAATGTTGTTTCCGCATTGACCGCCAGGACCCAATTGGGCCAGATCATCCGGCGAGCCACGCGGAAGAACGAACGCTTCGTCGTCGATCGCCGCGGGGAGCCGAGCGTCGTGATTATGAGCATCAAGGACTACGTCGATACGATCGCGCCCGCGCCCCGGTGGTTGAAAGATATCCAGGCCGAAGCGAAACGAAAGGGCCTCGACAAACTCAAAATGAAAGACATCAACCGCTTGATCGCTGAGGTTCGTAACGCAGCCGATCGTTCCCCCATCACGGCCCGCCGAGCGAGATGATTCGGGCCGTGCTTGACACCAACGTAGTGGTGTCCGCGCTGCTCTCTCCTGCTGGTTTTGAAGATCGAGTCCTGAAACTTGTAGTGCGCGGGCAGGTGCAACTCTACGTCTCTCCACCCGTACTCGCGGAGTACGAACGTGTACTTACAAATTCCAAATTCAGCTTCAGCAAACTCCGTGTCCAGTCCGTCTTGAGCCGGCTCCGTGCTGCCTCCCACACCGTTCACCCGGTGCGGGGACTCTCTGGCTGCCGGCACGACGACGATAACCGGTTTCTCGAATGCGCCGACGCAGCCGGCGCCGGCTTCCTGATCACCGGCAACCAGCGTCACTTTCCGGCGCGCTGGAAGCAGACTCAGATCGTCAATGCCCGCCAGTTCCTGGAGCAAACAGTGTCGATTCGGAGATAACCCACCTCCCGGACTTCCGTACAATCGGTTCATGTCCCCGGAAGAATTCCGTGCCTCCGGCCACCAGGTCGTCGACTGGATCGCCGATTATCTGCGCGATGTGCGCGAGTACCCCGTGTTGGCGCAGACCACTCCGGGAGCACTCATCGCTTCCCTGCCCCCATCGGGACCCGACCGCGGCGAGCCCATGGAAGCGATCCTCGAAGACTTCCGCAAGCTAATCCTGCCGGGCATCACGCACTGGAATCATCCGCGCTTTTTTGCGTATTTTTCGATCTCCGGCTCCGGGCCGGGAATCCTGGGCGAGATGCTGGCGGCGGCGCTCAACGTCAATCACATGCTGTGGAAGACCTCGCCCGCAGCCACCGAACTCGAGCAAGTCACTCTGGGTTGGTTGCGCCAGTGGCTGGGGTTGCCCGGCGAATTCTTCGGCATCATCCACGACACGGCCTCCACCAGCACCATGCACGCGATCCTGGCGGCCCGCGAAGCCGCGGCGCCCCAGGCGCGGCTGACGGGCGAGTTCCCGGCGCTAGTCCTGTACACCTCCGAGCACGCTAATAGTTCTGTCGATAAGGCCGCGCTGGCCGTGGGCGTGGGATTGAGCCACATCCGCCACATCGCGTGCGACGACCAGTTCCGCATGCGGCCGGAGGCGCTGGAGTCGCAAATCGAAGCCGATCTGGCCGCGGGCCTGACGCCGTTCTGCGTAGTTCCCACGGTGGGAACCACGTCCACGTCCAGCATCGATCCGGTAGCGCGCGTCGGCGAAGTAGCACGCGGATTCGGATTGTGGATGCACGTCGACGCCGCCTACGCCGGTCCAGCGGCCGTGCTGGAGGAGTTCCGCCACATTCTGGACGGCGCCGCGCAGGCCGATTCGCTGGTGGTGAACCCGCACAAATGGCTCTTCACGCCGGTAGACTTGAGCGTCCTGTATTTGAAGCGGCCCGAAGTCATGCGCCGCGCCGTGTCGCTGGCCGAAGTCCCGCCCTACCTGGCGTCCAACGATCAAGCCGTCAACCTCACTGAATACAGCGTGCAACTCGGCCGGCGATTCCGGTCCTTGAAGCTGTGGTTTGTGCTGCGGTATTACGGGCGCGAAGGCATCGCCGCGGTGTTACGGGAGCAGATGCGCGTAGCCGCCGAATTAACCGGGACGATTCCCCGCGATGAACGTTTTGAGATCGCCGCACCCACGCTGTTCTCGCTGGTGTGTTTCCGGTACCGCGGCTCGGATGAAGAGAATCGCGAGTTGTTGGACCGCATCAATGCCACGGGCCGCGCGTTTCTGTCCGGAACGCAGCTGCACGGGCGCTTCGTCCTGCGCCTGGCCATCGGCAACCTGGCCGCGTCCCGCGAGGACGTGATGGAAACCTGGGAGCTGGTCAGGTCGCTGGCTCCCGTTCCAACGGACCACGGGTCAGTTCCTCCAGGGTCTGCATCTCCTGCTTAAGCACACCCACCTCGCGCCGGGCGCCTTCGAAATCTCCGCACTCGGCGGCGGCCTCGATTCTACGGGCGCAGTCGCGCAGGCTGGAGGAAGCCAGCTGTTGCGCGGCGGCCTCGATCATCTTCGCCTCGGCGGTAAGCGTGGACGCGTCCGCGCTGCCGGCGGCGGTCTCCAAACGCTCCAGGCGCTCCGGCGCCACGTTCAGGAACAGATGGAGCATGCCGCTCATCAGGCCCTTTTCCTCCTGCATCAGCCGGCTCGCGAGAACCCGGTCCAAACCGCTGGCGGCCGGGACCCCGCGAGCTGGATCGTCGGGCCCGCCGGACGCCGGAATTTTTGTCGCAAGGTGTCGCTCGATGGTATCCACCAGCACCTGCGCTTGTACCGGTTTGGAGAGGTACCCGTTCATTCCCGCTTGGAGACAACGCTCGCGGTCTCCGGTCATGGCGTGGGCGGTCATGGCCACGATAGGCATGCGGTCGAACCGTGGTTCGCGGCGAATGACGCGCGTGGCTTCCAAGCCGTCCAGCACGGGCATCTGCACGTCCATCAGCACCAGATCGTAAGGACGCTCGGCCTCTTCCAGCTTGGCCAGCGCCTCCTGGCCGTCCATGGCGACATCGATAGAGTATTTGTACTTGCGCAACATGGCCAGCACGACCTTCTGGTTAACCAGGTTGTCTTCCACCACCAGCAAGCGGGCCCCCGCGGCGGTAGCAGTTTCATGGACCAGGGGCCGGGCCGCTTCCAGGACCGGCGCGGGCGCGGCGTCGAAGAGCAAGGTCACCGTGAAGGTGCTGCCCTCCCCCGGCTCGCTGTCCACGCGAATCGAGCCTTCGTGCATCTCGACTAATCTACGCGTAATGGCGAGCCCCAACCCCGTTCCGCCGTGCTTGCGGCTCACGCTGGAGTCCGCCTGGGTGAACTTTTCAAAGATCTCGGCCTGCTTGGCCTTGGGAATTCCGGCGCCGCTGTCGCTCACCGCGAGAGACACCTCGATGCGTCCATCCGGGCGCTGTTTCGCGCCGTAGTCCACGCGCACCCACCCCTGCTCGGTGAACTTCACGGCGTTGGAGACCAAGTTGGACCCAATCTGGCGCACGCGCAAGGGATCGCCCAGCACCGCCGTGGGCGCATCCGGATCGCTTTCCAGGCGCAGCGCCACACGCTTCTGCGCGGCCTTGACGGCGTGCGACTTCACCACGTCCTCGAGAATGCCGCGAACATCGAAAGGGATATGCTCCAGCAGCATCTTGCCCGCCTCGATCTTGGACAGATCCAGGATGTCGTTGAGCAAACCCAGCAGCGCGTAGGCGCAGCGTTGTGCGGTTTCGATGTGCTCCCGTTGTTCGGCCGCCAGCGAACTGTCCAGCACCACGTCGAGCATGCCCAGCATGCCGTTCATCGGCGTGCGCAGCTCATGCGACATGTTGGCCAGAAACTCGCTCTTGGCCTGGCTGCCCGCCAGCGCCGCGTGCATGGCCAGTTCCAGCTCTCCGGTGCGCTGCCGGATGCGGTCTTCGAGCAGGTCGTGGTGTTCGCGGATCTCCCTCTGGGACGCCGCCAAAGCTTCGATCATGCGATTGAAGCTCTCGCCCAGATATTCGATTTCATCCCCGGTGCGGCTGACCTGGATGGGTTCCAGACGCCCTTTGCGGACGCTGCTGATGCCTTGCTCCAGCAGAGTCAAGGGGCGGGCCAAAAGCCGTGTGGTGGTGCGCGCGATAAACAGCGCCGCGATCGCCACTGTCACCAGCAGGACCACGCCCATGGTCCAGTCGAAGGTGTGGCGGCGCAAGTCCTCCCACAGCACTACCGCGACCACCCAGGTCAGCAGCAGAACGGTGAACAGAGAATATTTGGATGCCAGCGATCGCCTAGGTCTGGGTACGCTGTTGTCGCCCGCGACAATTCCGGCCTGCAACTTCCCCTCCACACTCCATGGTGCGGCCCCAGACCCAGCCGCAACCATCGGTCGAAAACCTTAGCCCTCCGGAGTTTTAGTCAGTAGCACCTGTAGATCTACTGACTCAGCGCCCCGGCGCAGCACACATCTCCTGTGGCTGCAATATTGGAGGGACTGCTATGCTTTGGGAAATGTCCCCGCGGCTAGCTACATCGCTCTGCGGCATTAACCTTAAGACTCCGGTGCTGGCGGCGTCGGGAACCTATGGGTATGGCATCGAGTTCAGCGATTTAGCGGATCTGGCCGCCATCGGAGGCATCGTGGTGAAGGGTTTGTCGCGCGAGCCCATGGACGGTAACGCGCCTCCCCGCGTGCTCGAAACCCAAGCCGGGATGCTCAATTCCATCGGGCTGCAGAACATCGGCGTGCGAGCCTTCGTCAAGGACAAACTTCCCGCGCTGCGCGCGACGGGCGCCACCGTGTTCGCCAATGTCTTCGGCTACGCCGTGGAAGACTATGTCGAAGTCGTGCGCGTGCTCAACGACGCGGAAGGCGTAGCCGCCTACGAATTGAATGTGTCGTGTCCCAACACGCGCCATGGTGGCATCTACTTTTCGAGCGATCCATCGCTGCTGGCCGAAGTGGTGGGCGCCGTGCTCGCAGTCGCCGAGCGCCCCTGTGTGGTCAAGCTATCGCCCAACGTGGCGCGCATCGAACCGCTCGCCCGAGCCGCCGAAGAGTCCGGCGCCGACGCCATCTCGCTGATCAACACGGTGGTGGGCCTGGCCATCGACGCGCAAACCCGCCGGCCGCGATTGGGCGCCAACTTCGGCGGGTTGTCAGGCCCCGCGATCAAGCCCCTCGCCCTGCGCATGGTCTACGAGTGCGCACAAGCCGTCAAGATCCCCGTGGTGGGATTGGGCGGCATCGCCCATGGTGTCGACGCGGCGGAGTTCCTGATCGCGGGCGCCACCGCGGTTCAGGTGGGTACGGCCAACTTCTGGGACCCCACCGCTCCGGTGCGCATCGCGCGAGAATTGGATGGTTTCCTGGCGCGCGAGAACGTCGCGCGCGCCGCCGATTTGACCGGTACGCTGCGCTTCAACGGAGGAACATCATGAAGAGGATCATCGCCACCGATCGCGCTCCCCAGGCCATCGGGCCGTATTCGCAGGCCGTGGTCTACAACGGCCTGGCGTACCTGAGCGGACAGATTGCGTTCGACCCAGCCTCGGGCCAGTTGGTCTCCGGCGGGATCGTGGAGCAGACCGACCGCGTGCTTCAGAACCTGAAGGCCGTGCTGGAGGCCTGCGGATCGTCTCTGGACCGAGTCCTGAAGACCACGGTGTACCTGAAGGACATGACCGAGTTCACGGCCATGAACCAGGTGTACGGACGCTACTTCGCGCACGAACCACCCGCGCGCGCCACTGTAGAAGCGGCCCGCCTGCCTCGCGACGTGCGGGTGGAAATCGACTGCATCGCCGCAGTGAAGTAGCACCGCAAACAAGCGCCGTGTAGCGTTTGACTTCCCCGGCCTCCGGGCATAGACTCATCTGCTAGTTCCAAGGAGGGCGTCAGGGTGAAGACTCGTGCGTGTTTCGCAGGTTTCCTGTGTTCTTGCGCCATGCTCTGGGGGCAGGCGATCTCGACATCTCAAATCAACGGCACGGTGCAGGATGCGACCGGACTCGCCGTGCCAGGCGCGGAAGTCAAGGCGACGCAAACCGCCACCGGACTGGTTCGAACGACGCCGACCGGCGTGGACGGCGGATTCGTGATTACCAACCTGCCCGTCGGTCCGTATCAACTGGAAGTCGCCAAGGAGGGTTTCGCCAAGTACGTGCAATCCGGCATCACTTTACAAGTGGGCAGCAATCCAACTGTCGAAGTCACGTTGAAGGTCGGCGCAGTCAACGAGCAAGTTCAGGTGGAGGCCAACGCAGCTTTGGTGGAAACCCGGAATGCTGGTGTCGGCGCGGTGATCGATAACCAGCGCGTCCTGGAATTGCCGCTGAACGGCCGCCAGGTGACCGAGCTGATCTATCTCTCGGGCATGGCCACGACGGTGAACGGCGCAGGATTGAATTCGGGAGTCCGCAACTTTCCGACGGTCGATATCTCCGTGGCAGGCGGGCTGGCGAATGGATTGACCTACCGGCTGGACGGAGGCACCCATAACGATCCCTACAACAACCTGAACTTGCCGCTCCCGTTCCCCGATGCGCTGCAGGAATTCAAGGTGGAGACCAGCGCTCTGCCGGCGCAGTACGGGCACCACTCGGCCGGCGCGGTGAACGGCGTGACCAAATCCGGAACCAATGAATTTCATGGCGACGCGTTTGAATTCCTCCGCAACGGCGATGTCAACGCCCGCAACACCTTCGCCCCCGTGGCGGACCAGCTCAAGCGCAACCAGTTCGGGGGAACCTTCGGCGGACCGATCCTAAAGAACAAGCTCTTCTTCTTCGTGGGCGAGCAGACCACCACGTTACGAACCGCGCCAGTGACCAACATCGCCTTTGTGCCCACGGCCCAGATGCTTGCGGGGGACTTTACGGCAGTTACCTCTCCAGCCTGCAACACGTCGGGCAAACAGGTCAACCTATCGGCGCCCTTCGTCGGCAACAAAATCTCTCCGGCTCTTTTCTCGGCGCCCGCCATCAAGATCTTGGATTGGCCGGGCTTCCCCCAGTCGGCGAATCCCTGCGGCCAGATCACGTTTGGCCGCAGCACCCGGAGTAATCAGTTCGATTCGCTGGCCCGGGCCGACTACCAAAAGAGCGATCGTCATTCCCTGTTCGTCCGCTATCTGCAAGCGCGCCTGGATCAGCCGTCGGACTACGACAAGACCAATCTTCTGGCGGCGTCCGTCGCCAATCTGAATTTCCGTGTGCAGTCGGCGGTGGTGGGCGATACGTACCTGATTGGCGCCGGCATGGTGAGCAGCTTTCGCGCGACGCTGAATCGCGCCGCGATTCCCAAGAGCAATCCGCAGGTTTTCGGCCCCAACGACGTGGGCATCAACATGTGGCCCGGCGTGCCGGGCTTGATGCGGATCACCGTCACCAACGGGTTCGCCCTCGCTTCCACCAACGAGACTCCCAGCATCTACAACACCACGGGGTTTCAGTTCGCCGAGGATTTCAGCATCGTCCACGGGTCGCATCAGTTCGGATTCGGAGGCGAGTTCATCCGTTCCTACCTGGACGCCACCTCGGGGCTGAACGCCTCCGGCCCCTTTACGTTTAACGGCCAGGTTTCCAGCGGCTCCAGCGGCGTCGGCTTGGCCGACTTCATGATCGGCAAGCCGTCGGCGCTAACGCAGGCGACCACAACCATGGCTTACGAGCGCATGAATTACTTCGGGGCTTACGCCCAGGACACCTGGAAGCTGACGTCGCGGTTGACCGTCAGCTATGGCCTGCGCTGGGATCCGTACCTGCCGCTGACGACGAAGTACGGCTGGACCGCCCATTTCGATCCCGCGTTGTTCGCGCAGAACGTGCATAGCACGGTGTTCACGAACGCTCCGGCGGGTGTGGTTTACCCTGGTGACCCGCAATACCCGTCTTCCGGCAATAACGTAGCGAATTCCCGCTGGAATAACTTCGCGCCGCGCCTGGGCCTGGCTTGGGACCCGCAAGGCAACGGGCGCACCTCGGTTCGGGCGGCCTACGGACGGTTCTTCGATCTGCCGTCGCTCAACAACTACGTCGGATTTGGTTCCACTCCGCCCATCGGGAACACAACCACGGTGAATTTTCCAACCAGCTTCGCCGATCCGTGGGCCGGGGTCCCGGGCGGGAATCCGTATCCCATCACCGTCGGCAAGAACTCTCCTTTCATCAATTTCGGTACCTACGAGAATTTCGTTCCTAATCCGAAGACCACCTACTCGCAGCAATGGAACCTCAGCCTTCAAAGGCAGCTCGGAGCGGACTGGCTGGTGGCGGCGAACTACGTCGGAACCATGATCATTCATCAGTGGGGCGGCAACCAGGCCAATCCCGGCATCTACATCCCGGGCAGTTGCGTGCTCAACGGCGTGACGACCAACCCCTGCTCGACCACGGCGAACGTGAATTCACGGCGTCTGCTGGACCTGCTGAACCCGTCCCAGGGAACCTACTACGGCTCCATCAACCAGTTGGACGACGGAGGGACCGCCAACTACAACGGCATGGTGGTTTCGCTCCAGCACCGCAGCTCCAAAGGCTATTCCATCCTGGCAAACTACACTTTTTCGCACTGCATCGGCGATCTGCCCAACCCCGAACTGGCGGTGGCCGGTTCCAACTTCATGATCCCCAATAACCGCCGGGCGGACCGGTCCAATTGTTTGCAGAGCGACCGGCGGCAGCTCTTCAATTTGTCGGCGGTGTATGAGACGCCGAAGTTCGCCAACTCGAAGTTGCGATTGGTGGCCAGCGGCTGGCAGATCTCGCCCATCGTCAGGGTTCAAAGCGGTCCGTTTATCACCATCACCAGCGGCATCGATGGGGCGCTGACGGGACAGGGCGGCGAGCGCGCCAATCAGGTGCTCGCCAATGTGTTTCAACCCAACAAGACTCTCAGCAGTTACCTGAATCCGGCGGCTTTCTCCCAACCCGCGACCGGCACCTACGGGAACCTGGGAGCCAACAACATTCTTGCACCCGGACTCATTTACGTCAACGGCGCAGTGACGCGAACCTTCAAGATTCGCGAGAAGCAGTCCCTGCAGTTCCGCTTCGAAGGGTTTAACATCCCCAACCATGTCAACCCCAGCACTCCCACAGCCGCGCTCAACAATCCAAACTTCGGACGAATTCTCGCCGCCGACGATCCGCGGATTCTGCAGGGTGCGTTAAAGTTCGTCTTCTGATTCGGTAGCACAGGCTCCAGCCCGTAGCGTTAGTGCGCCTCGTGCACCGAATACTGCTTCTGCGGCGGGTTGAGCACGACGTCGATGACTTTCTCATCCACTTCGACGTCGAAGTTGCCTCCGAACGTCTGATAGTTCTTGGCGATCACCTGGACCAGAATCTTGCCCTGCGGCATAGGAGGCATCTTGGCCATGCCTTCCTCGGAGGTGCGCAACTCCCATTCCTTGCGGGCTTTGTTGAGTTTGACGACACTGCCCGAGACGAATCTCACTATCACGCTGGCGTTGCCGATAGGTTTACCCGCCTGGTTGGTGACGTGAATCGTCAGGGTGGTCGTATCGCCAGCCGTGGCCGCCAAGGCGGTCACGAGCAGCGTTAGCGCGAGGTTTCGCATCGCCCCGATTATCGCAGATTGAGCGCGTCCCCGGAGTCACGCAGCAGCCAGCTTGTAAGGATCTCGCGAAACTCAGGGCGAAATCGGAGGCAGCTCTTGGCGACTTGGCGCCTTCGCGAGAATTAAGTTGGGGATCGCGATCCAATGAATTCTCTAGCCAAGCCGCGAAGCTTCGCAAAGAAGAAAATGGCTCGCCGAGGTTGTCTCTTCGGCCCGCACCTGGTGTGCTAACCTGAAACGTTTACCCGCCATGCCTCCCACCCGCGAGAAATCCCAACTGATGAGCGCTTCGGAAATCGACCGGACCCTGGTGCGGCTGGCCCACGAAATCCTGGAGCGGACCGTGGACCTGGACAACCTGGTCTTCATCGGAATCCGCCGCCGCGGCGTTCCGCTGGCCCAGCGCCTGGCCCAAAAAATCGAGAACCTGGAGCACCGCAAAGTGCCCGTCGGCATTCTCGATATCAACCTGTACCGCGACGACCTCTCGACCGTGGCCACCCAACCCGTGGTGAGCGCCACCGAAATTCCCTTCTCCGTCGTGCGCAAGGATGTGATCCTGATGGACGACGTTCTCTACACCGGCCGGACCATTCGCGCCGCGCTCGACGCCTTGTTCGATCACGGACGGCCGGCGCGCGTGCAACTGCTGGTATTGATCGACCGCGGCCACCGCGAGCTGCCCATCGAAGCTCAGTTCGTGGGCCGCAAAGTGCAAACTACAGATATCGAAATCATTGAAGTGAAATTCAACGAAATCGACGGAATGGAGAAAGTGCTGCTCGTCGAAAAGGTGGATGAAGCTGCGCCCATGAGAGCTTAATGCCGCGCGGACTGCTAGGAACCGAAGACCTGACGCGCGAGGAAATCCAAGCCATCCTCGACCGCGCCCGCGACTTCCGGCCGGGCGAGGGCCAGCGTTTTCAGAAATTCGACATCCTGCGCGGACGCATGGTGGTGAACCTGTTCTTCGAGGCGTCCACGCGCACGCGCACCAGTTTCGAGATCGCCGCCCGCCGCCTCGGCGCCGACGCGGTTTCGATCACCGCTTCGGCCTCCAGCGTGTCCAAGGGCGAATCGCTGGTGGATACGCTAAACACTCTGGCGGCCATGCGCCCGGATGCGATCATCATGCGCCACGCGGCTTCAGGCGCTCCGCACTTTTTGCAGCGGCACCTCGAAACGCCCATCATCAACGCCGGCGACGGCACGCACGAACATCCCACCCAGGCGCTGCTCGACGCCCGCACCATCCTCGACCGCGGCGCGTCGCTCGAAGGCCTGCGCGTGGCCATCATCGGAGACATCGCCCACAGCCGCGTGGCCCGCTCCAATGTGTATCTGCTCTCGAAATTCGGCGCCGATATCGTGCTGTGCGGTCCGCCATCCCTGCTGCCCAAGGAGCTGGCCCAACTCGCGCCCGGAGTCACGCTCACCAACAACATGGACGAAGCCATCCGCGACGCCGCGGTCATCATGATGCTCCGCGTCCAGCTGGAGCGCCAGCACGAAGCCTCCTTCCCCGCGAGCGAGTACTTTCAGTTTTACGGATTGCGTCTGGAGCACCTGCGACTGGCCAGCCCGGAGGTAATCGTAATGCATCCCGGCCCCATCAACCGGGGGCGCGAGATTTCGTCGGAGGTCGCCGACTCGCAGCGCTCCGTGATTCTGAACCAGGTCGAAAACGGGATCTCCGTCCGCATGGCGGTGTTGGAACGGGTGCTGGCCGAGCAAGGAAACCATGGCGTCTCTGCTCATTAAGAACGGACGCGTGATCGACCCGGCTTCGGGCCACGATAGCGTCGCCGATGTGTGGATTCAGGACGGCGCGATCGTCGGCGTCGGGGCGAATCTGGCTCCCGGCGACACCGAACTCTTCGACGCCACCGGCCTCATCGTAGCGCCCGGCTTCATCGATATGCACGTGCATCTGCGCGAGCCGGGTTTCGAGCACGCCGAAACTATCGAAAGCGGATCGCGCGCGGCGGCCGCGGGCGGGTTCACGTCCATCTGCCCCATGCCCAACACCAAGCCGGTGAACGATAACGCCACGGTCACCAGCTACATCATCGAGAAGGCGCGGCGGCATGCGCTGGTCAACGTCTACCCCATCGGCGCCATCACCAAGGGCAGCGCGGGCGAGGAACTGTCGGCCATCGGAGCCATGCGCCAGGCCGGAGCCGTCGCCATCAGCGATGACGGGCGCCCGGTGATGAACGCCCGGGTGATGCGCCGGGCCATGGAATTCGCGCGCAGCTTCGGCATACCCGTGATCAACCATTGCGAGGACCTGCACTTGAGCGCGGGCGGCGACATGCACGAGGGTCTGGAGAGCGTCCGCCTGGGCCTGCGCGGCATTCCAGCGTGCTCGGAAGATGTCATGGTGGCCCGCGATATACTCCTGGCCGAGCTGACGGGCGTGCGCTATCACGTCGCCCACATTTCTTCGCGCCATTCAGTCGAAATGGTGGCGTTCGCCAAATCGCGCGCCCTGGCCGTCACCGCCGAAGCGACGCCCCATCATCTCGCGCTGGCGGATCGTGACATGCCGCCCTACGACGGCAATTTCAAAATGAAGCCGCCGCTCCGCGGCTGCGGCGATGTGCAGGCCGTGGTCGAAGGCATCGTGAACGGCGCGGTGGACGCCATCGCCACCGATCACGCCCCCCATCCGGGCAGCGAAAAAATGCAGGAGTTCGAGCGGTGCCCCTTCGGCATCCTGGGCCTGGAGACGGCCCTCGGCGTCTGCCTCGAACAACTAGTGCACTCCGGCAAGATCAAGCTGACGCGCTTGGTAGCCCTGTTCACCACGGGCCCGGCGCGAATTCTAGGCCTTGACCGCGGGACCCTAGGGCAAGGCGCGCCCGCCGACGTCACCATCTTCTCCACGTCGCGTGAGTGGACCTACGATGTAAACCGCTCCTTCTCCAAGAGCCGCAATTCACCCTTTGACGGCCAAACCTTCAAGGGCGGCCCGGTGGCGACTATCGTGGCGGGCGACATCGTATGGCAGGTTTGATCCGGACGCACTTCGCTTAGTCCCGCGGAGAATTACGGCTCATCGGGAGTCAGTCCAAGGATGCTTTGCACATCCCGTGCGGCGTGGAGAACCCGGATGATCTGCAGCGGCTTCGTCGCGTGCCGGTAGCGATCAAATACGAGTAGACCAGAAAAAAGCGGTGCCGCTTGTCGGTGAGCACCTCGCGCCAGTGGCCCATGCCGGGGGTCTTCGACAGCCGGATCATAGTGTTTTCCAGTGCGTCCAAAACCCGGTCGGCGGCTTCGAGGCTGTCGCCGGCGATGTAATCCCAGATGTCGTTGAGGTCCTGCGTGGCTTGGGTGGTGAGGATGAACCGCTTCATCGCTTGGCGCGCTTGCGCTTGGCGCCGCGGCGGCGGATTTCCGCAAAGATCTGCGCGCCATCGACGAATTCGCCGCGGTCGGCCTGTCCGCTGCCAATTGCGATTTCCTTGCGCAGTTCTGCCAGTCGAATGGTCTTCAACTCTTCCCGTTCCTTGAGCACGCGCAACCCTTCCCGTACGACCTCGCTTTGTGATTGGTACAGCCCGGTCTTGAGAAGATCGGTGATGAAGTTGTCGAACACGGGGCCAAGATTCACGTTCATATCTTTCAAACGTAGTTGATATAACAACACTTGTCAATTGTTGACAACGGCTACAGGAGTGGACACTCACCCTTTGACGGCCAAACCTTCAAGGGCGCCCGGTGGCTACCATCGTGGCGGACGACATCGCGTGGCGGTCTGATCCCCTTCCGGCTACTCAATTTACTTACTCCCTAGTCTTGAGTACTGTTTCTGTCGAGGTGATATACGTGATACCAGTATCGCCAGTTGACTTCTCGGAACGCAGTTTGGAAGAGGTCATGAGAATCGAAGTTGAGAATCGCGCGTGGAATAAGAGACTCCGCCAGGAGAACACCGCCCTGGTGGACAGCCGCCTGGCGAAGCATATCAGCCAGGAAGAATATGCGGAACGCCGCCAATCCGCGAACGCGGACGCGGCTGAATGCAAGCGGCAGAGATCCCTTCTCGTCAACGAGATCCGCTGTCGGCGCGACACTCACGCCTCCGGCTAATAGCGGCCTTGCGTGGCCGACCTGCGCACAAGTTCGAGGGAGGCGCCTGGCCGGCGCCACCCCGCTTTTCCGATCTGTTAGTAGCGATTGCGGCGCTGACCGCTGAAACCGCCACCGCCACTACGTTCCGCCTTAGGACGGGCTTCGTTGACGTTGAGCGCCCGGCCGTCGAGTTCCCTGCCGTTGATCTCGGCGATGGCCCGATCCCCTTCCGCATTGTTGCTCATTTCGACGAACCCAAAGCCTCTGGATTGTCCCGTATCCCGGTCGGTCACGATGCTGACCCGATCGACGGCGCCATAAGCTTCAAACATGGAGCGGATCGAATCTTCGGTAGCGCCAAAGCTGAGGTTTCCTACAAAGATGTTTTTCATTTGTATCCTTCTGAATTTACAGAACAGTGAATCGAGGCAGGATCGGACGAGGGTGGTTAGACCGGACGCTGCGAAAGAGCCAAAATCAAAGAACTGTCAAAACCTACGTTCTTATAATGACACGGAATAGCCCCCGATGCAATCGGGAATCGGCTCACCGAAGGGCGCGGACCAAGCTCGCGCCCGGCGTCCCAGCGTGGAGCGGGCTTCAGCCTGCAACGGAGGCTTCAGCCTCCGCCTCTACGCGTGTGCCGAAGCACCAGTACGCAATAACCGACGTAGCCCTGTCTAATTTCAAAAGGCGTACTTCAGCGCCATCTGCAAAATCCTAGGGTCGCCGGCTTGACCCGTCGTGGCCGGCCCGGTCACCGCCGTCGAAGTGATCTGCCCAAAGAGCGCGCTAGTCATCAGCGTGCTGTTCACGGACAGCGCGAAGTTGACCAGATTCGGCAGATTGTAAGCCTCCGCCCGGAACTCCAAGTACTGCTTTTCGCGAATCGGGAATTTCCGGGAAAGCGCCACATTCACCACGATCAACCCGGGACCGCGAATAGTATTCTTGCCCGCGTTCCCCAGTTGCCCGGTTGCATTGGGCGTATAGCACGAGGTGTTAAACCATTCGTGAATCGACTGGGTGAAGCTCGCAAGCTGCGACGCGCCGCACACCAGGTTCGGCCGCTGGATGCCGTTAGTAGCGGTCTGCCCGATGGTCCCGTTAAGCGCGTAGTCCTTGCCGCTGAGCAGGTTCGCATCCAAGCCGCTCTGGATGCGAATAATGGGCGACAACTGCCAGTTCCCCGCCAGCCTTTGCACCCAGGCGTTATCGAATTTCGGACTAGCAAACACGAACGAGCTGCTGAAATTCTGGCGCACATCCTGAGTGCAACTGCCGCGGCTGGTGCTGAAATTAAACGGATCCTGGCCGTCATAGTGATTGTTGATCGTACCGGGCTCGGCCACGCTGATGCAGTGCGACCAGGTGTAGATCGCATTGGCGGCCACATTGCTTCGGAACCGTTTCTCCAGCGTGATCACGCCGGCGTTGTAGAAGGCGTTTCCGCCGGCGATCGTGGTCTGGAGGAAGCCGTAATACTTGCCGTACGTATTATTGGTAAGCTCCAGCACACGCCTCTGCTCCGTGTTCGCCGTGGTGGAGCACGTGGAGTAAACCACGCCGTTGATCGTACAGTTGTTCCCCGGGATATAAATCGCCGGGTTGTTTTCGTTTTCAATCCACTGATGGGTGGTCTTGTTGCCCAGATAGGAGAGCGTCAAAGACCAATCCGCGCCGAACTGTTTCTGCGCACTCAGGTTCCACTGCTGTGTATAAGGATTGGGACTGTTGGGAGTGAACAGATTGTAGGCGCCGTCGATGGGGAAAGCCGTCGTCGGGCCCAGCTTGAAGGGGAACGGATCCCCGCCCGGATAATTGCCATACGGGTTGGACAAGACGGGATTGGTGACTGAGAGCGCCCCGCCGAACGGAGCATTATTGGCCGCATTGATTTCGAAGCCGAAGCCTGGAACGTCGTAAAAGATGCCGTAACCGGCGCGGATGACTTCCTTGCCCTGACCGCGAGGATCGAACACCACGCCCACCCGCGGCGAAAAAATCTTAAAGTCTTTCGGAGCGATCCCGTTGCCCTGGTTCCATCCCTTATCGCCCGGGAAGATCAGCCCGGCCGGCGCATTCGTATACACCGAGCTGGTCACGTTGTTCACGAAGTTGGCCATGTTGAACTGTTCCACGAACGGGAAATTCGCTTGGGCCTGGCTCGGCAGGAAGGGCTCCCACCGGAGACCGTAATTGAAAGTCAGCCGCTTGGTCGCCTTCCACGTGTCCTGCGCGTAGAAACCAATCTGGTTCCCGCGCTGATACTGCCGCGCGCCGTACCCCTGATTGAGCGTAGCGGGCAACCCCGCCACGAAATCCGCCAACCCGCTCCCGGTTCGGGTGCCGCTGAAGACGAATTCTCCGTTATCCAACCTCAAGCTGGTGTAGTTGTACTGCATCTTTGCAAAATTCACGCCAAACGCAATCTGATGATTGCCCCGGGTCATGTCGATGTCGTCGGTAATCTGCCCGATCGACTGCGGAATCCTAAAATTCGTAATCCCCGCCGTCCCGATGCTGATGCTTCCGCTGATCTGGAAGCCCACGAACGGAATCGGCGAGAGCGAATTCAAGTTGATCCCGAGGGCGCTGGGGTACACGGTCGTGGGCTCGTAGTTGTTGTTGGCGTTATACGCCGCCGCGGCCCGGAACGTGTTGATCGTCCGCGGGGAAATGAGATACGTATCGCCGACCACCGCGGTGTCGGCATCATTGGCCGCCCCTTGGAATCCGCTGGTCGCCGCCAGCAGGTTCGAGGTGGCGCTCGTAAAGTCCTGCTTGATGTTATAGCGCCCGGTGAAGAAGCGGGCGAACATCTGATTCTTGGCACTGAGCTGATAGTCCGCGCGGGCAATGATCTGCTTCTCGTCGGTTGCGCTCGGGAAGCCGTAGGTGACCGTACCGCACTGATTGGGAGCGGGCGTGGGCGCAAGCCAGGTGCCGATCTTGGCCGTGATCGGGCTGATCAACGACGGCGGGAGCTGGTTATTCACGAACGGCGCCGACAACGTCTTTTGCACCCCCGCATTGCAAGCCGGCGATTCCTGCACCGTGAAGTTCCCCGCCAGATCCGCCGCAGTCGGGATAGTGGCGACGGTAGTGCCGGCATCCGACCGCAGGATCGTATCCTGATAGCCAAAGAAGAAGAACAGTTTGTTCTTGAGGACCGGGCCGCCGACCGTGCCTCCAAACTGGTTGCGCTTCAGAGTGTCCCGCGCGGCGGCAAAAAAGTTCCGCGCATTCATGTCGCCGTTCCTCAGGTATTCGAACGCATCGCCGTGCCAATCGTTGGTGCCGGTCTTGGTCACGATGTTGGCCACCGCGCCCGAATGATGTCCGTAGCGGGCCGGCATGGAGCTGGTCTCCAGCTTGAACTCTTGCAAAGCGTCGGGGAAAGGAATCGGCAGCGGCTGGTAAGCTTCCAGGCCGCTGTGGTCCACGCCGTCGAGCTCATATAACACGCTCAACACCGAACTGCCGGCCACCGAGATCGATATAGCCGGATAACCGCGGCCGATTCCGATCGCCGATCCCATGGACACCGAGGGAGCCGACAGCAGCAGCAGTTCCTGCGGATTGCGGCCGTTGAGCGGCAGGTCTACCACGCGCTGGTTGTCGACGACGCCGCCCACCGCGGTACTCTGCGTCTCCACTACCGCCGCGCTGGCCTGCACCTGCACCTGATCGCTCACCGCTCCGACTTGCAGAGCCACGTTGATGGTCGGGTTGCTGTTGACTTGCAGAACAATGCCGCTCTGCACGTAAGTGCTGAAGCCGCCCTTGCTCACTTGCAGTTGATAAGGCCCGATCGGAAGATTGGTGATCAGATAGCCCCCATCGGGACTGCTGGTCACGGTACGAACCAAGCCTGTGTCGGTGTGAGTCGCTCTGACTTCCGCGCCCGGCACCGCTCCACCCGTCGCGTCGGTTACAGTTCCAGCAATATTCGAGGTAGTGGTCGCCTGGCCCCATCCAACCGTACCCGCGATCACCATAGAAAGGACAACGGAGCAGATCGTTCTCATTCAGCACCCCCTTGAAAACGGAACCGTCGCTATCTCCTTAGGTCACCCAACCCAGGAGCGGGAGCCAGTATCCTCCCGCGATTTCGTGGTGTCAAGGTGCTCGGGGTGACAGCTGCTCGGGGTGACAGCCCACCGCGAAATATTTTCACTCTTGGTTTCAAGCACCTGCCGCAAATCGCCTCCATTCCGCGCCCGCCCTGCGTGAAGCCCCGGTGTAACATGAGGCGTCCGAGAAACTTCCTGGCCGGGAAGCGTTGCGATTGAGGTGGTACTGAACTCCTGGAGACCGTTAACGTCTTGCGGTTGCTACTTGTGGAGCTGGCAGCCGACGGGAGACATTGGAACCGGGTTCTGAGAAAGTCTGTGATGACCGGATAGCGATGATCGCCGGCTCATGAGATGTTCAGCGAGTGGCGCGGCGCCCTACCCAGCCCCGCCGGTAACGGCGGGGTTAAGAAAGGCGGTCCGCATTGCGAATTGAAGCAGCATTGAAAAGGGGTTGAGGCGCGCCATCCAGCGTGCGTCAAAGATCCAACCTCACAAGATGCCCTTAAATCACTGGTGGCCGGTAACGCACGGCGATAAGTCCGAGAGCCCCGGCCACCGCAACGTTCAAATTTTCTTCAGCCGAAGTGTGTCCGTTCAGCGTGCCCCAGGGTCCGCAACATTCCCCGCTTACCATGTCGCGCACCCGTTCCCGCTGACGAGCGCCTCACCCCATCGCCGCGAGCGATTCCATAACCGTCGGCCGCCCGCCCGCTTCCACATCCGCGCGACGCCGCGTATGAAACGCGGTCAGAATCGTGTTGGCCTTGGCCAGCGCCGCGACGCGCGCAGTGAACTCGGCCAATTTCGATCCCGGCACCGCATAGAGCGCCACATCGGGCGTCAGAATGTCGAGATAAGCCCGCGCTCCGCAGCAGCCCAGGCTCAGCGCCGTGCGTCCGGTGTTGAACGCTTGCGGCACTACGCCGCAGGCCGGGCGTCCCATCGCCGGTGGCGATCCGCCTTCCATCTGCTGCGACGCTTCCGAAAGAATCAAGCTCTGATCGGCTTGGACAAACAGCAAAACCACGTCGGCGTCCAGCGGCATCTGTCCCAGCGGACCATAGACCACCACGCGAGCCTGCCGCTGCAGCACCGGAATCAGAGGAACGTCCTCAGGGCGGACATAACCCAAGTCGCCGAAGACCTTGAGCGCGTCGCCCAAGTCTTTTTGTTGCGCCGGTGTGGATTCCAGGTTATGCGTATAGACGCCAATGGAACACAGCTCGTGCTGCGCGGAGACGGTAGCGAACACCCGCGTGGCCGCCTCCTGCCAGAATCGGCAACCGGCGGGAACGTTGCCCTCAAACGCCGGGACTCCTTCAGGCACCCGATCCGTAAAGCTGACGGCAATGGGCGGCTGGGACAAGTGAAGCGATGCAGCAAGAGTTTGCGCGAGCTCGGCTGTTACGGATGGAGTCATAATGCCCATGGTAGCGGAAGGAGCCGCCGCGGCTGCTGCGCTGCGTTACTTCGCCGCCCTACTTCGCAGCCATTACTTCGTGGTCCGCGAGAACAGGCCCAGCAAGCCCGACAGCCCGGTGGTTTTCTGGGCCGCTTCCGCGCGCCCGCTGAGGCGCACGGCCAGTTGGGACAAGCTCTTTCCGAACGGCGTTGCGCTGGGCACGGGCTTGCCATCCATCAACGACTTCTGGACCGCTTCGTAGTCGCTGGGCACGCTCTCGAACACTTCGGTGTGCAGCGCCGTACCGATCACGTCGCGGTTCAACCCCACGTCGCGGTGATAACGGTTCACCACCAGGCGCACCTTCCAGCGGCCGATGCGGTTGGCGTCCAGGTACGATAAAGCCCGCTGTGCGGCTTGCAGCGCCGGCAGCTCATTGGTGGTCACCAGCAGGAGTTCGCTGGCCAGCCGCGCTTGGACCAGGTTCCATTCTCCATACACGCTGCTGGCGTCCAGAATGATGACGTCGTAGAAGTGGCGCGCGAAGTCCAGGATGGGCGACGGGTCCCGAGGCTCCTGGGGACTGTCGGACATCATTTCCGGGGAGAGCAGCACGTCCACCCCATTGGAGGGCGTGACCATGGCCTGCCACAGATCCTTGTCGAGTTCATGGGCGTGCGCCAATGCGTCCAGGAAGCTGTAGTTGGATTTGATCTTCAAGAGAAACGACATGGTCCCGGCCAGCAGGTCCAGATCGGCCAGCAGGATCTTCTTGACGCCCAGGCGTTTCCAGTAGAACGCCAGATTGCAGGCGATGGTGGTGGCTCCGCAAGCGCCCTTGGCGGGCATCACGGCGATGACCTTGGCCGGCTCGCGGCCTGCATCCAGCGCCGGCTGGATCCGGGACAGCTTGGCCAGCGCGCCCTCCAGTTGATCGCTGGAAAACGGTTGCAGCAGGAAGTCCGAGGCGCCGGCTCGCAGGCAGCGCAGGATCAGATCCGGGTCGTTACCGGACAGCAGGGCCACCAATTGCACATTGTTGCCGACTCGGGCCAGCTCCCCCAGCAAGGCTAGCGCCTGTTCGCGGTCGGAAACCGCGTCCAGAAACACCAGATGTGCGGCCGTACTGGTCAGGGCCCCGGCTAGGTCGCGGGGCGAGGGGTAGCCCTTGAAATAGTTGGTGGGAGCGTCCGCCAGGTTGGCCTGCAGAATCGGTTCCAGTTCCGCCACCATGTGCGCGTTGGGGCTGATGACCACAACCCGCCGGGACACCGGTGTGGCAGGAGATTCACGATTGGGCATGGGGCCGGGTGGACCAAACTGGAACAAGTTCCAAAGTTGTAAATCGGCTACAAGCGATCATACCATGAGAGCCGCGCCACCTTCCCTGTACTAACAGAGTGATACACCTGACCGATAAGTCTCCCGAACGGCTAGCCGGAATAAGCGCTGGCCGGGTCGATAGGAACAGGGCCGACAGGAACGCTTTAGTTACGGAATTTGTTGCAGTTAGACAGTGAAGACAGCAAACCGCAAAGACAAGAAACGAAGACAGGAAACCAATGATGACCAACTCCAATCCCATGAATGAAGTCTCTCCGGCGGCCTTGGGCCTTCCCCCGCGCGTCCCTTCGGATTCGCCCCCGCACTTGCCCCTTGACTCTGGCATTTCAGCGGGCCCAGCGACAGTCCGTACCGTGGCCATATGCGACACTCAGCCGGTGATGGCTGCGGGCATTCGCACCCTGCTCGAAGGCCACCCGGAACTGCGGTATCTGGAAAACACGGACTCCCTCAGGGGCGCCCTGGAACATATCGAAGCTCACATCGGAGCTCACATCGGACCTACCATCGGACCTAACATCGACGAACGCCTCGGACAGCGTCACGCTGGGGGGGCCCTGCCGGAGGTGAATCTGCCCGATGTGTTGCTGGTGGACAAGGCCTTCGGAATCCAGGCCATTCTGGATTGGCTGGCGCGGGTCCGCCCGGCCACGGACCAATCCGGGCGGCCCGGCGTGGTCGTTTGGGGTATCTCCATCAGCGAAGCGGAAGCGCTACGGTTTCTGCAAGCCGGCGCGCGCGGCATCTTGCGGAAGACCGCCCCGGTTCCGGTGGTGTTGGCGTGCCTGCGCACCGTCGCGGCGGGCCGAAGCTGGATGGAGGACGCCGTGTTTCGCGAGATCGGCCGCACCGACCGTTACCCCCGCAGCGAACTGACCGCACGCGAGCAGCAGGTACTGGAGCTGGTGGAACAGGGCTTCAAGAACAAAGAAATCGCGCAGGATCTGGGAATTCGTCCCGGAACCGTGAAAATCCACCTCAAGCACATCTTTGAAAAGACTGGTGTGCGGGGCCGCTACGGTCTGGCGCTCAACGGCTTGAAGGAACGCGGCGTGGTGACGGTCCCAGTCTAATCCCGGAGCCTAACCCCAGAGCCCGCGCGGAACCGCAGGCTCCTTTCAGGCCCCGGGCTGGGCGTACACGGCCCGTTCGACGTCCCCCAGCAGACCCACGGCCTGGGAGTCGCCGAAGGGCAGAAAGTGCATCATCACCACCGCGCAGATCTGCCGCTGGGGATCGATCCAGAAGAAGGTGTTCTGGATGCCGGCCCAGGCCAGGCTGCCGGCGCTACGGCCACCCTCATAGGCTGCGGCATTGACAAGGAAGCCCAGCCCGAATCCGTCGGTGAAGCCCGGATGAAAGTCCACGTCCGTCGATTGGTTGGGCCGGACGCTCTTGAGCTTGCCCGCGCTCAGGTTCCCGACCTGGTTGCGGGTCATCGTGGCCACGCTCTCGGCGCGGAGAATCCGGCCGCGTCCGGGTCCGCTCCCATGGCGCAGAATCATTTGCATGAAGCGAACGTAGTCGCCGGTCGTGGTGTACAGTCCTCCGCCGCCGCCGAACGACGACGGCCGCGGCGGCTGCACCCGCGGGATTTCCAGCAACGATCCGTCGCTCTGCCGCTGGTACGTGCTCACGAAGCGATCGAATTTCTCCGGAGGCAGGATGTAGGAGCTATCGCGCATGTCCAACGGTTCGAAAATATGCCGCTGGAAATACTGCTCGAGCGTGAGACCGCTCACTCGTTCCACGATCCGCCCCGCCCAATCGACGCCAGTGCCGTAGGCCCACCCTGCTCCCGGTTCGAAGGCCAATGGCGGAAGCGCGCCGGGACGCGGCCGGACCCCGGGCGCCGACCCATACTTCAGCAGGTCCGCGTTCCAAGTGTCGTAGGCCAGCCCCGAAGTGTGCGACAGCAGGCGCCGCAACGTAACCGGCTTGATGGCTGGGCGGAGCCGCGGAGCTCCCGTCGCGGCATCGAAACCCGCGAGAACCTGGAGTTTTCCGAGCTGCGGAAGGTAGTGCGACGCCAGCTCGTCCAGTTTGAGTTTGCCCTGTTCGACCAATTGCATCGCCGCAACCGTGGCGACGGGCTTGGTCATGGACGCGATCGCGAATATCGAACTCGGTCCAACCGGAATCCCGGACTGGGAGTCGCGCTCGCCGAACGCACCTTCGTACACCGTATGACCGTTGCGCGCCACCGCCACGGCGACAGCGGGTATCTGGCGCCGCTCTCGGCTAGCGCGGAGAGTTTCGGCGATGCCCGCCGGTTGGGAAGGCGCCGCCTGCGCGCGGAGCCAGTCCACCAACCCCGCGCCGGCTACTGCAAGTGTTCGCTGGCCGAACTCCCTGCGGGTCCGCGTCAGTGTTGGATGTAACAATGTTGTGCTTGACAATACCTGGGGCTCTCGGCAACACCTGGGGCTCTCGGCAACACCTGGGGCTCTCGGCAACACCTGGGGCTCTCGGCAACACCTGGGGCTCTCGGCAACACCTGGGGCTCTCGGCAACACCTGGGGCTCTCGGCGAGGCCCCGGGCTTACGGTTGCGGTTCAGGTTGTGGGCTCGCGCTCTCCGCATCCCCGCCCGAATCGTGCGGAGCATCCGGCAAAATAAACGTGGTTTCGCCGGGGCGCAGCAGCTTCAACTGCTTGCGGATTTCCATATCTTGCTCGCTCCGGCTCTCCGCCAGCCGGCGGATGTGTTCGCGGCGGCGCTCATTTTCCCGCGCGATGGAGGCGTTCTCTTCCTCCAACTGGCGGATCTCGGCGCGGCGCTCCAGCAGCGCGCCGAAGCCCTGCGGCCCGCGCAACGCGATCCACAGATAACCTCCACCCATGCAGACCACAAACAACCAGCCCTTGCGCCGGGCAGCCGCTTTGAGCGATCGGGGAATCCAGTGCATCTATCGATGAGTCAACGGCGATGAGTCAACGGAGATCAGTCGACCGCTATCAGTCAACAATGATCAACCAACAAGCTATCTACGTTTATACCGTGAATCGGAGAAAAACACCAGACCGAGTCTTGTCTCATGCAAGATGAGCCTGAAGCGGGGGTTCGTTTCTCACACAAGATGAGCCTGAAGGGCATGCTGGGGATTGATCATCCGCATGAAGTCCTCAGAGAAGTTGAGCCTGGAG
>Ga0116223_10000652_pt1 | contig 40603 bp, 36 predicted proteins | sample Sb_taG_3_FD_90092 | JGI IMG/M metagenome (GOLD analysis project Ga0116223, IMG submission 90092) | Peat soil microbial communities from Weissenstadt, Germany - Sb_50d_a_PC metaG | ecosystem: Environmental > Terrestrial > Soil > Wetlands > Peat | place: Germany: Weissenstadt | collected 2010-09-21 | reverse complement strand
CTCGCGCTTGCCGCAACACCAGAAGAGGGGAGGCTGAAATGGTGCGCGTCTTCCATGTGCTCGCGATAGCCGCGCTCGTTGGCTCGGCGATCTACGCCTACTCGATCAAGTACGAGACGATCTTCCGCGCCGAGAAAATTGTCCAATTGCGACAGCAGATCAAATCGGAGGAGGATTCGATCGCCATGCTCAGGGCGGAATGGGAACATATTTCGCGGCCGGAGCGGATCGAGGCTCTGGCCGACCAGTTCCTGAACCTTCAGCAGCCCTCGCTCAGACAGATCGTTCCGATCACGGCTCTGCCCGACAAGGGCGCGAAAAATGCCGCGATCGGCAGCAAGCCGGAGGCGCCCGGCCTCGCAGATCCGACCAATACGCCGCATGACCCGAACACGGGCGCCCAGACAACGCCCGCCACGAATTGATTATCGATGGAAAAGAACACGGAGATCAAGGGGAGCGAAGGGGAAAGCGGCGCGCCGCGCAAGCTAGGCGCCGCCCGCAGTCGGCTCTTGCGTCTCTTCACGTTGAAGCACGACAAGAGTACGCGGCGCATCAAGCTCATCGCTTGCGGCTTTGCGCTCATTTATTGCGTCATCGCCGGCAAGCTCATCTTTTTCGGCATGCATCCGGAGCTAAGGCAAGGCATGCGGCACGCCGCTTCCGACACGGTCGCTGCGGCGCGGCCCGACATATTGGATCGCAACGGCGCAATTCTCGCGACCGACATCAAGGTCACCTCGATCTTCGCCGAACCGCGGCGCATCATCGACAGGGACGATGCGGTCGAACAACTGACCGGCATATTCCCCGATCTCGACCCGCAGGAACTGCGCAGCAAATTGAGCTCGCGCAAAGGATTCGTCTGGGTCAAGCGGGCGGTGACACCCAAGCAGCAACAGGATGTCTATCATCTTGGCCTGCCGGGCATCGGCTTCATGCAGGAGAACAAGCGCGTCTATCCGAACGGTCCGATCGCGGCGCATGTGCTGGGTTTTGCCAATCTCGACGGGATGGGCATTTCCGGGCTCGAGAAATACATCGACGGCGAGGGCCTCGCGGACCTTCACAATGCCGGGTTCGACTTGACGACCGAAGACTTGAAGCCGGTCGTCACCTCGCTCGACCTCGGCGCAACCTACGCGGTGCGCGACGAGCTGGCCATAGGCATCGCCAAATTCAAGGCCAAGGCCGGCGCCGCCGCGATTCTCGACGTCAACACCGGCGAAGTCATCGCCATGGCCTCGCTGCCGGATTTCGATCCGAACGATCCCGTCGATGCGCTCGATCCCAATCGCATCAACCGGCTGTCGGTGGGGGTCTATGAAATGGGCTCAACCTTCAAGGCGCTTTCGATCGCCATGGCGCTCGATTGCGGGAAGGTGACGCTCAATTCGAAGATCGATGCCCGCGATTCATTGCGCTACGGCCATTTCACTATTCACGATTTCCACGCCCAACACCGGGTCCTTTCGGTGCCCGAGGTCTTCACCTATTCGTCCAATATCGGCGCCGCGCGGCTGGCGCTGATGGTTGGCGTGGATGCGCACAAGGCTTTTCTGCGCAAGATGGGACAATTGACCAGGCTGCGAACCGAATTGCCGGAATCCGCCGAGCCGCTCGTCCCGAGGAATTGGGGCGAACTGAACATGATGACAATCGCCTTCGGCCAGGGCCTGAACGTCGCGCCGCTTCAGGCGCTCATGGCGGTCGGCGCCCTGGTCAACGGTGGCACGCTCATCAATCCGACTTTCTTGAAGCGGAGCGAGGAAGATGCCAAAAGGGACGCGCCGCAGGTCGTCAAGCCGGAGACATCGGAGAGCCTGCGCTATCTGATGCGTCTCAATGCGGAAATAGGCACCGCGCGGAATGCCGACATCGAAGGCTATTTCATCGGCGGCAAAACGGGCACGGCCGACAAGATCTTCCACGGCCATTACTCGAAGGACAAAGTGCTGACCACATTCATGGCCATTCTGCCGGCCGACAAGCCGAGATACCTGTTCTTCACGATGATGGACGAACCGCAGGGCCTGCCGGAGACCGGCGGCTATCGTACCGCGGCGTGGAACGCAGGCACGGTCACCGGCAAGATTATCGAACGCGTCGGCCCCTTGCTTGGCATCGCGCCGCGCTTCACGCCGCCGAGCCAACCGTTCCCGCTGCTTGCTCGGCTTGGCTATACTGCGGCCAATGTTCCGGTGGGTTCCGGGGGCCATTGATGCGCCTCGCCGATCTCTTGCCTGAGGCGGCGCTCGCCGAGCCGCTCGCCCAGCGCCGCGTCGAAGGTCTCGGTTCCGATAGCCGGAACGTCGGCCCCGGCTTTGCCTTTTTTGCTCTGCCGGGCAGCAAGCGTGACGGGCTCGCCTTCGCCGCTGAAGCGGTCGCGCGCGGCGCCGTCGCGATCGTGGGCGAACGAGCGCCCGAGGCGCCAATCGCGCCTGCGGTCTTCATCAAGGTCGATGATGCGCGGCGCGCGCTCGCGCTGGCGGCGGCGCGCTATTTTCCGTTGCAGCCTGCGACCATCGTGGCGATCACCGGAACCAGCGGCAAGACTTCCGTCGCTGCTTTTACGCGGCAAATCTGGCTGGCGCTCGGCCACCGCGCCGCCTCGCTCGGGACAATTGGACTCGTGGCCCCCTCCGGCGCTGTCTCCGGTGCGCTGACGACGCCTGATCCCGTGTTTCTGCACAAAACGCTCAACGATCTCGCCAGGGACGGCGTCAGCCATCTCGCGCTCGAAGCCTCCTCGCATGGTCTCGACCAGCGCCGGATGGACGGAGTACGGCTTGCGGCCGGCGCCTTCACCAATCTGTCGCGCGATCATCTCGATTATCACGCCGATATGGAGACCTATCTCGCCGCCAAACTGCGCCTCTTCGAGCGCTTGCTCGCGCCGGGTCAGCCTGCGGTGATCGACGCCGATAGCGATGTTGCCGAAAGAATCACCGCGGCCTGCAGGGCGCGCGGGCTCAACGTTATTTCGGTCGGCCGGGAGGGCAGGGCGTTGCGGCTTGTCGAAACAAAACCTGACGATTTCGCGACCGGGATCGTCCTTGAATATGCGGACAAGCGTTATGCCTTGCGTCTGCCGCTCGCCGGCGATTTCCAAGCCCAGAACGCGCTCGTTGCCGCCGGCCTTGCCCTGGCGACGGGCGGCGCCCCCGATGAGGTCTTCGCCGCGCTCGAAAGGCTCGCAGGAGCGCCCGGCCGCCTCGAACGCGTCGGATGCCGCAAGAATGCGCCGATCTTCGTCGATTACGCCCATAAGCCGGATGCGCTCGACAAAGTGCTCAGCGCCTTGCGTCCGCTGGCGCGCCGCAGGCTCATTGTCGTCTTCGGGTGCGGCGGCGACCGCGACCCTGGCAAACGCCCCATCATGGGCGAGGTGGCGGCGCGGCTCGCCGACGAGGTCGTCGTAACCGACGACAATCCGCGCTCCGAGAATCCCGCATCGATTCGCCATTCCATTCTCGAAGGCACTCGGACGGTCGGCGGGGCGAGCGTCCGCGAGATCGGTGATCGCGCGGCGGCGATCGCCGCGGCGGTCGCCCAGCTCGAAGACGGCGACGTTCTGCTCGTCGCGGGCAAGGGCCATGAAACCGGCCAGATCGTCGGCGACAGAATCCTGCCTTTCTCCGATCAGCAATGCGTCCGCGCGGCCTTGAAGGATTTTGCGGCATGAGCATCGACGTGTCGCAGGAATCGTTGTCGCAGGATTCCTTGCCGCAAGAGAAGCCGAGGCCCCTGTGGACGGCGCTCGGCCTTGTCGCGCCCCTGCAGGCGCGGATCAGCGGCGGCCTGCCACCGCCGATTTTCGGAATTTCGATTGACACACGCACGCTCGTGCCGGGCGATCTCTTCTTCGCCATCAAGGGCGAGAAGGGCGACGGCCACGATCATGTCGCCGAGGCTTTCGCGAAGGGCGCCGCCGCGGCGGTGGTGGACGAGGCCCATGCCGAGGCGCTGAAATCGAGCGGACCGCTTTATGTCGTCGAGGCGGTTCTGCCGGCGCTCGAACGGCTCGGCGCCGCCGGGCGTGCGCGCGGCGCCGCGCGAATCGTTGCAGTGACCGGCTCGGTCGGCAAGACGACAACGAAGGAGGCTCTGCGCCTGGTGCTGTCGCAAGCCGGCAGCGTGCATGCCTCGCCCGCGTCTTACAACAATCGCTGGGGCGTGCCGCTGACGCTCGCGCGCATGCCGCGCGACGCGCGTTTCGGCGTGATCGAAATCGGCATGAATCACGCCGGCGAGATCACCCCGCTCGTCGGCATGACGCGGCCGCATATCGCGATCATCACCAATGTCGCCCCGGTCCACCTCGAATATTTCGACAGTATGGAGGCGATCGCCGACGCCAAGGCGGAGATTTTTTCAGGCCTCGTTCAAGGCGGCGTCGCCATCCTCAATCGGGACATCGATCAATATGAAAGGCTTGCCGCCGCGGCGCGGCTCTCGGAGGCCGGCCATATCGCGACCTTCGGCGAGAGCGAGCGCGCCGACGCCCGGCTTTTCGATGTGCAGCTTGCCGAGGATCATACGATCGTGGCGGCGCGGATCGCGGGGCGCGATCTCACCTACCGGCTTGGCGCACCGGGCCGCCATCTCGCGATCAATTCGCTGGCCGTTTTGCTGGCTGCGCAGGCGCTCGGCCTCGATCTGGAAGGCGCGGCGGGCGGGCTCGCCCAATTCGAAGTGCCGGTTGGACGGGGGCGCAGGGTCTTGCTCCAGGCCGAAAACGGGCCGTTTGCCTTGATCGACGAGAGCTACAACGCTAATCCCGCCTCGACGCGTGCGGCGCTCGCGCTCGTCGGGGCCCTGCCGGCGGCCGGGCGGCGCATCGCGGTGCTCGGCGACATGCTCGAACTCGGTGCCCGCGGCCCCGAACTTCATGCCGGCCTCGCTGCGGATGTGGCCAAGAACCACATAGATCTCGTCTTCGCGGCGGGTCCACTGATGAAACATCTTTTCGATGCGGTGCCCGACACGCTGAAAGGCGCCTGGCAGGCGGACGCGGCGGCTCTCGAGCCGATCGTCGCAGCCGCTGTCCACGCCGGCGACGTGGTCATCGTGAAAGGTTCGAACGCCAGCCGCATGCATGCGATCGTCGCGACTCTCAAGTCCCGCTATCATGGCGCGGCGCACGCCTAAAAGACAACGTGAAGCGGCCGATAGGAATTTCTGAATGCTCACCTGGCTCTCCCAATACTCGCATCATTTCGGTCCGCTCAATCTGTTTCGCTATATTACCTTTCGCACCGGCGGCGCGACGGCGACGGCGCTGTTCTTCGTTTTCTTCTTCGGACCGCGGATCATCGCGGCGCTGCGTCTCAAACAAGGCAAGGGTCAGCCGATCCGCAGCGACGGGCCGCAATCGCATTTGCTGACGAAAAAAGGCACGCCGACAATGGGCGGCCTGATGATCCTTTCCGGCCTCATCGTATCGACATTGCTTTGGGCCAATCTCGCAAGCCGCTATGTGTGGATCGTTCTTCTCGTCATGGTCGGCTTCGGTCTCATCGGCTTCTATGACGATTATCTGAAAGTGACGAAGCAGTCGCACGGCGGTTTATCAGGGCTGACGCGGCTGCTTCTCGAAGCTATTATCGCCGTCGTCGCGTGTTATGCGATGATGAAGGTGGGAACATCGGAGACGACAGGATTGGCGCTGCCGGCGATCAAGGGCTATGTCGTGGATCTCGGCGTCTTTTTTCTCGTTTTGGGGCCCCTCGTCATCATCGCCGCCGGCAATGCGGTCAATCTCACCGACGGTCTCGACGGATTGGCCATCGTGCCGGTGATGATCGCCGCGGCGACCTTCGGAATTATCGCCTATCTCGCCGGCAATGCGATCTTCTCGACCTATCTCGGCATCAATTTCGTGCCGCGGGCCGGCGAGCTCGCCGTCGTCTGCGGCGCCATGATCGGCGCAGGTCTCGGCTTCCTGTGGTTCAACGCGCCGCCGGCACAGATCTTCATGGGCGATACCGGCTCGCTCGCCTTGGGAGGGTTGCTCGGCACGATCGCCGTCGCGATCAAGCATGAAATCGTGCTCGCCATCGTCGGCGGTTTGTTCGTGGTCGAGGCGCTCTCCGTGATCGTCCAGGTCGTGTCCTACAAACTGACCGGCAGGCGAGTTTTCAAAATGGCGCCGATCCACCACCATTTCGAACAGCTCGGCTGGTCAGAGCCGCAAGTGGTGGTGCGGTTCTGGATCATCGCCTTCGTCCTTGCCCTCGTGGGCCTCTCGACGTTGAAGCTGAGGTGAGATGACGCCGATCACTTCCTTTGCCGGCAAGCGGGTCGCCGTCTTCGGCCTCGGTGCGTCGGGACGCATCAGCGCCGAGGCGCTCGTCGCGGGCGGCGCCGACGTCGTCGTATGGGACGATCATCGACGCGCCCGCGATAAAGCCGCGGGGATGGGCCTTAGGCTTGAGGATCTCGTCTTTGGCGATCTTTCGGGCTTCGACTCTCTTATCCTCGCGCCCGGTGTGCCGCTCACGCATCCCACTCCGCATTGGATCGTCGTGAAGGCGCAACAGGCGGGAGTCGAGATCATCGGCGACATCGAGCTCTTCTGTCGCGAGCGCGCCAAGATCGCGCCGAAATCGGCGTTCGTCGCGATCACCGGCACGAACGGCAAATCGACCACGACGGCGCTCGTGGCGCATCTCTATCGGTGTTTCGGCTATGAGGCCGAGGTCGGCGGCAACATCGGCACGCCGATCCTCGCCCTTTCGCCGCCAGCGCCGGGGCGCGTCCATGTCATCGAATGTTCCTCCTTCCAGATCGATCTCGCGCCCTCGCTCAATGCCTCGTTCGGCGTGCTGCTCAACGTGACGCCGGATCATCTCGACCGGCACGGCAGCATGGAGAATTACGCGGAGATCAAGGAAAGGCTGGTGGCGCAGGCCGATCATGCCGTCGTCTGTCTCGACGACGAGATCTCGATCGCGATCGCCGAGCGATTGCGCAAGGCGGCCAAGCCCGTCACCTTCGTCTCGATCAACAATCCGATGATCCCGGACGGTATCGTCCTTGAGGAAACGCGCCTCGTTCGCCGCGTCGCCGGCCGCTCGCTGCCGATCGCGGACCTCGCGGGCATCGCCTCACTGCGCGGCCGCCACAATGGCCAGAACGCCGCGGCGGCGGTCGCTGCTCTCGGCCCGCATGGGCTCGATATTGCCACTGTCCAAACGGGGCTCGCGAGCTTCCCCGGCTTACCGCATCGGCTCGAGGAAATCGGCCGCCGAGGCAAGGTGCTGTTCATCAACGATTCCAAGGCGACCAATTCCGACGCGGCGGAAAAGGCGCTGTTGAGCCTCACCGATATTTATTGGATTCTCGGTGGCAGGGCCAAACACGGCGGGATCGAGCCGCTACGGCCGCTGTTCCCGAAGGTCGTCAAGGCCTATCTGGTCGGCGAGGCCGCGGAGGTCTTCGCAAGGACGATCGGTGAAGCGATTCCTTATGAATTTTGCGGCACGATCGACAAGGCGGTCGAAAGTGCCACTCGGGACGCGGAAAGAAGCGCGACGGACATGCCCATTGTCCTGCTCTCGCCGGCCTGCGCTTCGTTCGATCAGTTTTCGGACTTCGAGAAACGCGGCGACAAGTTCCGGGAAGTCGCTCTGGCCAAGATTGCGGAACAGCCGAAGGCCTGAAGGAGAAGAAAATGCTGTCGCGCCTCGAACGCTCGGCTCTGGCGAATTGGTGGTGGACCATCGACCGCTGGCTGATCGCCGCGCTCGGAGCGCTGATCGTCTTCGGCCTGGTCCTGATCATGGCTGCCGGTCCGCCGGTTGCCGAACGCCTCGGCCTGCCGACCTTCCATTTCGTGCATAGGCAGGCGCTCTTTCTGCTTCCGGCGATCGCGGTATTCTTCGCGACCTCGTTCCTGTCGCCGCGGCATGTGCGGCGCGCCGCTCTCATTGTCTTTGCGGTTTCCATGGCGCTGATCATCGCGGCGCTTCTCTTCGGCGCGGAAGTGAAGGGCGCGCGGCGCTGGATTTTCGGTATTCAGCCGTCGGAATTCCTGAAGCCGGCCTTCGTCGTTCTCGCCGCCTGGGCTTTCGCGGAAGGCGGCAGGCGCGAGCTCCCGGGCAACCTGCTTGCGTTTCTCCTTCTGCCGGCGACGATCGTCCCGCTCATTCTGCAACCGGATTTCGGCCAGACGATGCTCGTCTCGCTCGTCTGGCTGGGGCTCTTCTTTATTGCCGGGCTACGCTGGATTTGGGTTGCCGGCATCGGCAGCATCGGCATTAGCGGGATGCTGCTCGCCTACAAACTGGTGCCGCATGTGCGGGGGCGGATTTTGAAATTCATCGATCCGGGAACGAGCGGCGGTGTCGTCGACACGTTTCAGATCGATACGGCGCTCGACAGTTTCTTCGCCGGCGGCTGGTTCGGCAGGGGACCCGGCGAAGGGACCGTCAAGCGCATTCTTCCCGACGCCCACACCGATTTCATCTTTGCGGTGACCGGCGAGGAATTCGGCATCGTGGCCTGCCTGGTTCTGGTGGCGGTCTTCGCCTTCATTGTGATGCGCGGCTTGTTGGCCGCGGCCCGCAACGAAGATCCCTTCTGCCGTCTGGCGGCGGCCGGGCTCATCATGCTGTTTGGCATGCAGAGCGCCATCAACATGGCGGTCAATCTTCACCTCATTCCCGCCAAGGGCATGACCTTGCCCTTCATATCCTATGGCGGTTCGTCGGTGATTTCGCTCGCGCTCGGCATGGGGTTCCTGATCGCGGTCATGCGCAAGAGGCCGCGCGCCGAGATCGTCTTCAGGCAATCCGAGGCGCAGCCGGCATGAGGCTCGCCGGTCCGGTCCTCATCGCGGCGGGGGGCACCGGGGGGCATTTGTTTCCGGCCGAAGCGCTCGGCAATGCGCTGAAAGCGCGCGGGATCGCGGTCGAACTCGCAACCGATGTGAGAGCCCAGCAGTATGGCGGCGATTTTCCGGCCCGCGCCATCCATCAGATCGTCGCGGCGACGCCGAGCGGCGGCCCGATTCTCAGGCGCGCCAAGGCGGCTGTGACGCTGCTTGCTGGGACATTCGCGGCCCTGCGGCTGCTACGCCGGCTGCGTCCTGCCGCCGTCGTGGGGTTCGGCGGCTATCCGACCGTTGCGCCGGTTTTGGCCGCCACTTTGCTCCGCATTCCGACCATCGTTCACGAGCAAAACGCGGTGATCGGCCGCGCCAATCGCTTTCTCGCCGGCCGCGTCGATGCGGTGGCGACCGGATTTCCGACCTTGAAGGGGGCCGGCTCAGCCGTCGAAGCCAAGACCTATTACACCGGCAATCCGGTCCGCCCGAGCGTGATCGCGGCGGCCGCAACCGCCTATCCGGATGCCAGCCAGTTCACGCTTCTCGTCATCGGGGGATCGCAAGGCGCTCGAATCATGGCCGATGTCGTACCCGCCGGCGTCGCCCTCATGCCGGAGGCGGGCCGCCACGATCTCGTCATCGCGCAGCAGGCGCGCGGCGAGGATCAGGCGAGGGTCCGGCAGACCTATGCCGATCTTGCGGTCAATGCCGAAGTCCTGCCGTTTTTTCCGGATCTTCCGGCGCGTATGGCGGCGGCAAACCTGGTGATCGGAAGGGCCGGCGCATCGACCATCGCTGAACTTGCCGTCATTGGGAGGCCTGCAATTCTGGTTCCCTTTCCGCATGCTCTGGATCAGGATCAGGCCGCAAATGCCGCGCATCTTGGCGCGATCGGCGCAGCCGTCGTCGTGGCGCAGCAGGATTTCACGCCGCGATGGCTGGCGGCGGCCTTGTGCGAGGCGCGCCAGCAGCTGGCCGCCCTGCGAGGCCGCGCCGCCGCAGCCCGCAGCGCCGGTATCGCCGATGCCGCAGAGCGATTGGCCGATCTGGTGCTGAGGCTGGCGCGACGGGAGGACAAAGCATGAAGCTACCGCGCGAACTCGGCCCCATTCATTTCGTCGGGATCGGCGGCATCGGCATGTCCGGCATTGCCGAAGTTCTGATGAATCTTGGCTACCGCGTGCAAGGCTCGGACGTGGCTGAAAACGCCAATGTCCTGCGCCTGCGCGCCAACGGCGCGGTGGTCCATATCGGTCATGACCCGGCGCATCTCGGTGCCGCCGAAGTGGTCGTCGTCTCGACGGCGATCAAACGCGACAATCCCGAAGTGCAAGCCGCGCGCGAGCGGCGCTTGCCGGTCGTGCGCCGCGCCGAAATGCTCGCCGAGCTGATGCGCTTGAAGCAATGCGTCGCGATTGCCGGCACGCATGGCAAGACCACGACCACGTCGCTCGTTGCTTGCCTGCTCGAGGCCGGCAACTTCGATCCGACCGTCATCAACGGCGGGATCATCAATGCCTATGGCACCAATGCGCGGCTCGGCGCCGGCGATTTCATGGTCGTCGAGGCCGACGAGAGCGACGGGACCTTCCTGAAGCTTCCGGCCGATATCGCCGTCGTCACCAATATCGATCCCGAACATCTCGATCATTTCCAGACCTTCGACGCGATCAAGGAAGCTTTCCGCGCCTTCGTCGAGAACATCCCGTTCTACGGGTTCGCGGTGATGTGCCTCGATCATCCGACGGTTCAGGAGCTCGTCGGCCGCATCGAGGACCGGCGCATCATCACGTACGGCGAAAATCCGCAGGCGGACGCGCGGCTCGTCGACGTCGACCTCGCCAACGGCAAATCCCGTTTCGGCGTCGTCATGCGCGACCGCAAGAGTGGCGGCGAAGTCAGGTTCGAGGACATGGCCCTGCCGATGCCCGGCCACCATAATGCGCTCAATGCGACGGCGGCGATCGCCGTGGCGCACGAGCTCGGCATCGGCGCGGCAATTGTGCGCGGCGCACTCGCAAGTTTTGGCGGCGTCAAGCGGCGCTTCACGCTGACCGGCGAATGGAAGGGGGTGCGCATTTTCGACGACTATGCGCATCATCCGGTCGAGATCGCCGCGGTCCTGCGCGCCGCGCGCGCTTCGACGAAGGGCCAAGTGATCGCCGTCATGCAGCCGCATCGCTACACGCGGCTCGACTCTCTGTTCAACGAATTCGCGACTTGCTTCAATGATGCCGATACGGTGATCGTCGCCGATGTCTATCCGGCCGGAGAGGCGCCGATCGCCGGCGCCGATCGCGACAGTCTGGTCGCCGCGCTCACGGCGCATGGCCATCGCCAGGCGCTTCCCATGCCGTGCCCCGAAAAGCTCGCCGACATGCTGCGGTCACTCGCCAAGCCAAGCGATTACATTGTGTTCCTCGGCGCCGGCAGCATCACCCAGTGGGCCTATGCTCTGCCGGGGCAATTGGCGGCGGCCGATAGATGAGAGAGCAGGCCGTGACAGCAAATCTGCGGTTCTCTCGATTGGCAAAAAGGATGCGCCACACCCCACCCGGCCGCTTCGCGGCCACCCTCCCCTTTGCGAAGGGGAGGGATTGCACGATTGCCGCCCCGAGCACCAGCTGTGATTGCCGCTCATCCTTCCCCTTCAGGGGAAGGTGGCAGCGGCGCGCAGCGACGCTGCCGGATGGGGTGGCATCCGCAAGCGGGAGAAGGGGCGCGCCGCTCCATCGTCCGTCCCTCCCATGACCTTTCCTGACCTCACGCCCGCGCTGCGCGCCGCGATGCCGGATCTGCGCGGCAAGATCGCCGCCAACGTGCGCATGGGGGACCTCACCTGGTTTCGCACCGGAGGTCCGGCGCAAGTTCTGTTTGCCCCGGCCGACGAGGAGGACCTCGCCTATTTCCTGAGCCGGCTCGATCCGGCCCTCCCAGTCCTGCCGGTTGGGGTCGGCTCCAATCTTCTGGTGCGCGACGGCGGCATCGAGGGGATCGTGATCCGGCTCGGCCGGCCCTTCCATGAGATCCGGATCGAGGCTGTTCAAATCACCGCCGGCGCCGGCGTGCTCGACGTCAAATTGGCGCTTGCCGCAGCGGAAGCCGGCATCGCTGGGCTGGCCTTCTATCGCGGCATTCCGGGCTCGATCGGCGGCGCCTTGCGGATGAACGGGGGGGCCTATGGCGCGGAGACGAAGGACGTGCTCATCTCCTGCCGCGGCGTCGATCGCGGCGGCAAGCTTCGCACGTTCACGAATGCCGACATGGGCTTCGCCTATCGCTGCTGCGGCATCGCTTCGGATGTGATCTTCACGTCGGCTCTGTTCGCAGGACGGCCCGGCGATCCCGCCGCGATCAAGGCGGAGATGGCCGAGATCACGGAGGTGCGGCAGGCAACGCAGCCGATTAGCGCGCGCACCGGCGGATCGACCTTCAAGAACCCGCAAGGACATAAGGCCTGGCAATTGATCGATCGAGCCGGCTGCCGCGGCCTCGTCATCGGCGACGCGCAGGTCTCGGATCTTCACTGCAATTTCCTGATCAATCGCGGCGCCGCGAGCGCCGCTGACATCGAAAATCTCGGCGAGGAAGTCCGTCGCCGTGTCTTCGCGACGAGCGGCATCAGGCTCGAATGGGAAATAGAGAGGGTGGGCCAGCGGCCACAGGCCTGAATCAACTCACGCCGAACTGGAGAGCGCGCGCCGCATGCGTCTCCAGAGCACCAACGGGCTAACTGATCTAGATCATGGCTATGTCGCAGCCTCTAGCCTATGTGCGTCAGCAATGTTTCGCACACAGCAGGCCACACCCACTTAGGAGCGCGCGATGAGCTATTATTTCGCGACAACGCTGACGACGGATTTCGAGGACGCGGTCAAGCACACGACCGAGGCCCTGAGGCAGGCCGGCTTCGGGATCATCACCGAGATCGACGTCAAGGACACGTTGAAAAAAAGATCGGCGTCGATTTCAGGAACTATCGCATTCTCGGCGCCTGCAATCCCAAGCTCGCGCATGAAGCGCTCGAGATCGAGGACAAGGTTGGAACCATGCTGCCTTGCAATGTCGTGGTGCAGGAGATCGGCGGCGGCCGGGTCGAGGTTGCGGCGATCGATCCCGTTGCTTCCATGCAGGCCATCGACAATCCGCGCCTGCGCGAGGCGGCGGCCGTGGTGCAGAGCAAACTGAAGAGCGTCATCGAGAATCTCTAAGCCAATGTGAGCGAGCCCGGCAGCCGCGTTGCCCGGCTCAGACGCCGCCGTTCCTTGACATCTCCCGGTGATCGGCACAGAAGCCGTGCGATATCCGGGAGAACATAGCATTGCCCGCTTTCCTGTCGCCGGCAGAATGGACCGCGGTTCTGCTTTCGCTGCGGATCGCGATCCTCGCTACGCTCGCCAGCCTGCCGTTCGGCATTCTCGCCGCCTATGCGCTGGCGCGCTGGCGCTTCCCGGGCAAGACGCTGCTTGCCGCGGCCCTTTATCTGCCGCTCGTAATACCGCCGGTGGTCACCGGCTATCTCTTGCTGATCGCCTTCGGGCGGAGGGGCATTTTCGGCGGCATGCTCGCCGATCTCGGCATCGTGCTTGCGTTTCACTGGACCGGCGCGGCGCTTGCCAGCGCGATCATGGGATTTCCGCTGATGGTGCGGGCGATGCGCCTCTCCTTCGAGGCGATCGATCCGCGATTGGAACAAGCGGCCGGCACATTGGGCGCCAATCCGATCCTCACCTTCTTTCTCGTCAGCCTGCCGCTCGCCATGCCCGGCATCGTCGCCGGCGCCACGCTCGCCTTCGCCCGCGCGCTCGGCGAATTCGGCGCGACGATCACTTTCGTGGCGAATATTCCCGGCGAGACGCAGACCATCGCCACGGCGATCTACACCTATATCCAGGTTCCTGGCGGCGATCCCGCCGCCTTGCGTCTGACGCTCGTGGCGATCGCGATCGCGCTCGCGGCGGTGATCGCCTCGGAGATCATCCAGCGGCGCGGCGAGAAACGCCTGGCGAGATCGGCATGATCGATGTCGATGTGGCACGCCGGGTCGGCCAGTTCAGCTTGAACGTCGCCTTCAAGAACAGCGCGGGGATCACCGCGCTCTTCGGCCGCTCCGGGGCGGGCAAGTCGATGACCATCGGCCTCATCGCCGGCCTCGCGCGGCCCGACCAGGGCCGCATCGTCCTCGACGGCCGCGTTCTCGTCGATACAGAGATGCACCTCTTCGTCCCCGCGCATGAGCGCCGTATCGGCGTCGTCTTTCAGGATTCGCATCTCTTCCCGCATCTCGGTGTGAAGCAGAACCTCCTCTTCGGGCGCTGGTTCGCGCCGCGCCACGAACGCACCCTCAGTTTCGATGCGGTGGTCGCAACGCTGGGCATCGGCCATCTGCTCGACCGCGCGCCGGCCCAGCTTTCGGGCGGCGAGCGCCAGCGCGTCGCGATCGGGCGCGCGCTGCTCTCCTGCCCGCACCTGCTTCTGTTCGACGAGCCTTTCGCGGCCCTCGACATGCCGCGCCGGCTCGAAATCCTGCCGCTCATCGAGACGCTGCGCGACGAATTCAAGATCCCGATCGTCTATGTCTCGCATGCCGTCGAGGAAGTGGTCCGACTTGCCGCCTGGGTGATCGTGCTCGACAACGGCCGCGTGACGGGGCAAGGCGATCCCGCCGAAGTTTTGCCGTCGGCGGCTAGCGAGGACCCGCGGTTCGGTGGCGCGAGCGTGCTCACAATGCGGGTCGGGAAGCGCGATGCGGCCTATGGCTTGACCGAATTGCTGCATCCCTCCGGCACGATTTGGATTGCGGGGCCCGCAGGCGCCGAAAGCGCGTGCGTGCGGATCGTCGTGAAGGCGACGGACGTGACTCTTTCGGCGGCGCCGCCGCGCGGCCTGAGCGTGCAAAGCGTGCTGGCGGGAAAGCTCGCGAGGGTCGAGGCCGCAGGGCCGCTTGCCATCGTCGATATCGCGCTTGCCGGCGAAGGCAGGCTCTCGGCCATGGCGACGCGCCGCGCGATCGACGAGCTCGGCCTCCATCCGGGCGATCCTGTCTTCGCGCTCATCAAGACCGCCGCCCTCGACGAGCGTTGGGTGGGCGGGGCAGGGTAGCGAACCCTCTCTCCCCATGAGCGTCAGCGAATGGGAAGAGGGCAGTGAGGGGCGAGGGGATTGGCTGCAACATTGTGGCAAATCACCCGGCCCCTCACCCTAACCCTCTCCCCGCAAGCGGGGAGAGGGGATGCACCGGGCCGCTACGCTTTGCTACATCCTTGGCGAGAATGCTTTAATGTGCGTCCGGAGACGCATCATGCCACCGCAATCCGTGACCGCGGCACTTCTCGTCATCGGCGACGAGATCCTCTCGGGGCGCACCAAGGACAAGAACATCGGCATCGTCGCCGATTTCCTCGCCGATCTCGGCATTGACCTCCGCGAAGTGCGGGTCGTGCCCGACAGCGCTGCCGAAATCGTCGCCGCGCTCAATGCTCTGCGGCATCGCACCACCTACGTCTTCACGACCGGCGGCATCGGCCCGACGCATGACGACGTGACCGCGGATGCCGTGGCCTCCGCCTTCGGCGTTCCGCTCATCGAGGACGAGCGGGCGATCGCGCTCATGCTTCAGCGCATCCAGCCCGAGGATCTCAACGCGGCGCGCCGGCGCATGGCGCGCATTCCGCAAGGCGCGGAGCTGGTGGAGAACGCGATTTCGAAAGCCCCCGGCTTCCGAATCGGCAATGTCATAGTGATGGCCGGCGTTCCGGCGATCGTGCAATCCATGCTTGCCGCGGTCGCTCCGAAGCTCGAGCGCGGCACACGCACCGTTTTGAAAACGATCGTCGTCGGCAATATGCCGGAGGGCGCCTATGCAAGCGAGCTCAGTGCCCTGGCGGCGCAGCATCCCGATCTTGCGATCGGCTCCTATCCGTCGTTTGTAGATGGCAAGTTCGCCAATGAGATCGTGGTGAGCGGCAAGGATGCGGCGCATGTCGAAGCCGCCGCCGCCGCGATCCACTCCATCATCGCCAAGCTGCGCGCCGCAGGGAAAGACAAATACACGATAACATGAGCGACATGGCACCGAAGAAGCCTTTCCACGTCTCCTGGGACCAGTTCCATCGCGACGCGCGGGCGCTGGCCTGGCGGTTGGCGGAGACAGGCTCCTATGCGATGATCGTCGCGATCGCCCGCGGCGGCCTCGTGCCGGCGGCGATCGTGGCGCGCGAGCTCGATCTGCGCGTCATCGAATGCGTCTCGGTCGTGAGCTATAGGAACGAGGTCCAGGAGGGGATTCCCAAGATCGTCAAGCCGATCGCGCTTGATATCGTGCGCGGCGAAGGCGCTGGCGTTCTTGTCATCGACGATCTCGTCGACACCGGCGCGACCATGAGCGTCGTGCGCGCGCTTCTGCCCAAGGCGCATTTCGCTTGCGTCTATGCCAAGCCGCTCGGGCGGCCGCACGTCGACACGTTCATGACCGAGGTCTCGCAGGACACCTGGATCTATTTCCCCTGGGATCTCGGCCTCGCGTTCCAGGCGCCGATCGCGACCAACAAGGGATGAGTCCCCTCTCCCCGCTTGCAGGGAGAGGGTTAGGGTGAGGGGCTGGGGATTAGGGCAATGCGTGGCGTACATATTCATGAAACCCAGCGCGCGAGGGAATTGCGGCGCGAACAGACCGCAGCTGAGGGCCGGCTATGGCGCCGCTTGCGTGGGCGCAAATTGAAAGGCTTGAAATTTGTCCGGCAAGTGCCTCTTGGCCCTTATTTCGGCGATTTCGTTTGTCGCGAACAGAAGCTTGTCATCGAACTTGATGGGGCGACACACGGAACGGATGCCGAAATCCAACGGGACGAAAGACGCCGCGCTTATTTGACGGATCAAGGATATCGCGTCATCCGCTTTACAAATGCCGAAGTGTTCAACGCCGCCGACAGCATAACGGAAACCATTCTCGCCGCGCTTGAGCGGCGGACGACAGTGTAGCAAATCACCCAGCCCCTCACCCTAACCCTCTCCCCGCAAGTGGGGAGAGGGATGCGCTCCCCTCTCCCCATGAGCGTCAGCGAATGGGGAGAGGGTTGGGGTGAGGGGCGAGGGGATTAGCTGAAACTGGCTCCGGATTCCCTTTGTTATCGCATGATCTTTTCGCAAATCCAGTTCCCACTTTTGCGGATCATGCTCTAGGATTGGTCAGGAGCGCGTCATGAACGCGCTCTCACGCGGGCGTGGCGAAATTGGTAGACGCAAGGGACTTAAAATCCCTCGGCGCGAAAGCGCTGTGCCGGTTCGATCCCGGCCGCCCGCACCACCCTCACTGCATCTTCATCCCGCCCATCGCGCCGCCCGGCGCCATGGCGCCCATGCTGGCGGTGGCTTTGAAGCCGATGTCCACCTTGCCGGCCTTCTCGAAGGTGAGCGTCGCGGTGATCACTTCGCCCGGCTTCACCGGATGCTTCAGATCGACGAACATGATGTGGTAGCCGCCGGGTTTCAGCGCCACCGTCGCGCCGGCCGGGATGGGCAGACCATCCGTCAGCTCGCGCATTTCCATCACCCCGTTCTCCATCTTCATCTCATGGATCTGCGTCTTGGCCGAAATATCGGATGTCGCGGAGACGAGCCGGTCGGGCGTGCTGCCGGCGTTGACGATCGTGACATACCCGGCCGCCACCGTCGCGCCAGCGGGGGTTGGGCGGGTAAAGGCATGCTCGATCTTCAATGAACCGACGCTGACGGATGAAGCCGGAACGGTGTTCGTCGCGAAGGCAGGCATCGCGGCAAGGAGCCCCAGCGCTGCGCAGCAGATGAGCGTATATTTCATGATTTTCTCCCGTTCGAATGATGTGTGGCGCCCGAGAGGCCGCCGGTCAAGCGGCGTCACGCCGCAGCTATCCCGCCTCGCCAAGCTCCCGATAATAGCGCGAGATGCGGTCGAACCATTCGTGCCGCGCCTGAAGATGCGCCATCCCGCGGCCACGCTCAGGCAACTGAAGCGTGGCGACAAGCTCGCCGATTTCCCGGCGGGCCGAGGCTTGCGAGGCGGAGAGCGCGTTGCTGCGCATCGCCTCCTCGATCGGATCAAGCGCGGTGAGGCCGATCGGAAAGAGCTCGCGGAAAATCACCCGGTCATGGAACCCTTCGGCCGGCCGAAACTGCAATTCGACGGCGAGGCGCGTGAGGCTCGTGGCGATCTGCTTGGCATTGTTCGATTGGGTCGATGACATGCGGTTGCGCACCAGGACCCAATCGATGATGCCCTGATCGACGAGCTTGCGCCTGCGCCGCGCTTGGAGCACCAGGTCGGCATATTGGGCGACCTGGCCGCGCTGCGTCCTGTCGTGATGGACGCGGGAGAAGACATCGATGTCGATGTAGGAATCGTTGATCGGCGAGACGAGCGTGTCGGCGAGCGAATGGGCAAGCCGCATCAGATAGGAATCGCTCGCCGGCGTATCGATGACCACGAATTCATATTCATGTTCGACCTCAGCGATTGCCGCCGCGAAGGCGCCGAACTCCGCCGTCTCGTTGTCGCGTACATTCTCCGAATTGCCGCGGTCGAGCGCGTGATGGTAGGGCAGCTCCACGTTCCAGGGCGCGTTGGCGGCCCAGGAGGCGCGATTTTCAAAGAAGCGGGTGAGCGTGCGCTGGCGGGTGTCGAGATCGATGGTCGCGACGCGAAACCCCGCCTTCAAAAGCGCGATGCTGATATGGATCGATAGCGTAGACTTGCCGGTGCCGCCCTTTTCGTTGGCAACGACGACGACATGCGCGGTGCGCAGGTCGGGCGGCTCGGAAGTCACGACTCGCGCGGTCATCATCAATCCCGCTTTCTGGTCGGCCGCGCAGAATCGATCCCGGACAAGATTCCACATCAAGACCTAACGGCCGAGAAAGGTGCTGGCAATGACATCCGTCCACACAATCGTTTCGGCGCTTTCCAAGCGCAGTGGATAAGGGCGGAAAACGCGACAGCGATCAAAATCGACCGGGAATCCCGCGATGCCCTTGGGGAACTATGCCGTGACTGATCGGATGCGATGCTTCAGGTTTTATCTTCCGTGTAGGATCTTACTCGAAAACGCCGGGTTCCCCATGAGCTCGCGATCCCCGCCATAAAGCCAATCGTAACGCGCAATCATCCGCTGCGGGCCAAGTGCCCGAATGGCGAGATCGCGCAGCACGGCGGCCGGCCCGGAGCAATGATAGATCGCGGCCTGGCGGTGCGATTCGCGTTGCACGCGCCGAACACGAAACTGACGGGCCGCGGCAAATTTGGCAAGGGCTAGCGCGATCTCGCTGCCGGGCTTAAGGCAGGTTGCGAGCGCCGCGGCGTCTTCGACCGCCTGCGCCGCGCCTTGCGCGAGGAAGGGCAAAATCGGATGGGCGGCATCGCCGATGAGCGCGACGCGCCCCGCGGCCCAGGCCTGATTGCGTTCGACGAGCGGCCATATGCGCCATTCGTCGGCGGCCGCGATCAGGGCGCGGATCAGCCGATCCCAGCTTGCAAATCGCGCCGCGATGCGGCGCGGATCGCCGGGCTGCGACCAAATATCCGCCGTCCAATCGATCGCCGCTGTCTCGTCAAGCACGGCGACGAGATTGATGACACTGCCGCCGCGCAACGGGTAATGAACGAGATGGGCGCCCGGGCCGAGCCAAAGCGCGCTCTCCGGGCGCCGCATGTCGGCTGCGACCCGGTCTGATTTGATGAGCGCGCGCCAGGCGACATGCCGGGCTCTGTCGGGCACTTCGTCCTTTTCATTCTGCGTCTCGGCCAGCCGCTCGCGCACGAAGGACCGCAGGCCGTCGGCGCCGATCAGACAATCCGCGCCAAAGCTCAGGCGTGTCGCGCCATGCGAAGCGGCGACAGTGATGCCATCCTCACGCGCGGCGAAGCCGGCGAGCGCGCATTCTGGCTGGAGTTTGATCGCGGGCTCATCGGCGACGGCCTCGATCAGCGCCCGGTGAAGATCGCTGCGATGGACGAGCAGGTAGGGGGCGCCCCAGCGCCGCTCCGCATCCTTAAGCGGAAGCCGGGCGATCGTGGCGCCGTCGCGGCCGCGCCTGACATGGATGGCTTCTGGCGCGAGGCCGGTCGCGGCCAGACGCGGAAGCACGCCAAGGTCCCGCAGAATCGCGCTGGCATTGGGCGAGATCTGCAGTCCGGCGCCGACGCCGTCCGCCAGCCGACTGCGTTCGAGGAGCGTGACGCGCCAGCCGCATCGCGCCAGACCGAGCGCGGCGGTAAGGCCGCCGATCCCGGCGCCGGCGATCAGCACATGCGGTCGATCGCTCATCGCCTAAAGGACCGCTGAGGGATCAGGCGGTCGCAACCGACGCGAAGGCGCATTCGGGCGGAACGCATGCGTCATGCGCAAGTGTGGCGTCGTAGACATAATGGGTCGAGCAATAGGGGCAGACCACGTCCTCCGCGTCGCCCATGTCGATGAAGATATGCGGGTGATCGTCGGGCGGCAGCGCGCCGATGCACATGAATTCCTTGGCGCCGATGCGCACATGGGCGACGCCCGGTTGATTGTGGAAATGCGGAGTGCCGTGGTCAGCCATTACAAAATCCCGAAATTGCGCGGCAGCATAGGGGCGCAGACCGCGCTTGGATAGCGGAAAGAGAAGCGCAACCCGCGACTCGGCCGCACATTGAAACGCCGATAACCGCTCCTATGTCTGGCGCCGGCAGGACGGGATGAAAGAATTCTCCTCTGGCGGCGTGCGGATCGCCTATATCGACGCGGCGCCGGAGGGCGAGCCGATCGTGCTCATCCATGGTTTTGCGTCGAACCACGCGGTCAACTGGGTTTTTCCGCGATGGGTGAAAACGCTGACGGCGGCGGGCCGGCGCGTCATCGCCTTCGACAATCGCGGCCACGGGCGGAGCGAAAAGCTCTATCGATCGGAGATGTACGCGATCCCGCGCATGGCCGAGGACGTGCGCCATCTGCTCGACCATCTCGGCATCGCGAAGGCCGATGTCATGGGCTATTCGCTCGGCGTGCGAATTGCGGCAGTCCTTGCCTTGTCTCATCCGGAGCGGGTGCGATCTCTCGTTCTCGGCGGCATGGGCGATAGACTCGTCCTCTCCGCTGGCCTCGGTCCCCGCGTCGCCGAGGCGATGGAGGCGCCTTCGGCGTCAGCCTTGAAGGATGAGAGCGGCAAAATGTTCCGGCTGTTCGCCGAGGCGACCAGGAGCGATCTCAAAGCGCTTGCCGCCTGTTCTCGCGGCGCAAGGCTGCAGCTCGGCGCCGCCGAGCTCGGCCGGATCGAGATCCCGGTGCTGGTCGCGGTCGGCACAAAGGATCATCTGGCGGGCGATCCGCAGCGGCTTGCGGCCAGGTTCCCGAAGGGCCGCGGGCTGGCCATTTTGGACCGCGATCACAACCGCAGCGTTGGGGACGCCGCGTTCAAGAAGGCGGTCCTCGGCTTTCTCGAAAGGCGGCCGTGAGCGGCCCAAGCGTCGCCCCGCGAAAGGGCTGCGGCGGGGTGCAAAGCGTGCTAGGAGAGAGCCGGCTCTCTCAGGAGGTTCTGGTGATTCTGAGCGATGTGCCGCTGGCCGGCGCATGGGTGCACAGCCTCGATCGGACGGATTCGGTTTTCGCGCGCGTGAGAGCCGAGGCCGAGGAGATCGTGCGCCGCGAGCCGCAGGTTGCCGGCTGGGTCGCGGCGACCATCCTCGATCAGAAAAGCTTGGAGGCGGCGGTCATTGAACGCGTCGCCGCGCGGCTTGGCCACGACGAGTTGCCGGCCGATTTCATCCGCCAGGCCTATCTCGAGATCGCCGCTCGCGAGCCTGCGATCGGAGCCGCCTTTCGCGCCGACATTCTTGCGACCTTGGACCGCGATCCCGCCTGCACGCGGCTCGTCGAGCCGGTGCTCTATTTCAAAGGCTTTCATGCGATCGCGACACATCGCCTCGCGCATGTTCTTTGGCACTCCGGGCAACAGGATCTCGCCCTATATCTGCAAAGCCGGTCGTCTGAGGTCTTCCAAACCGACATTCATCCGGCGGCGCGGATCGGCAAAGGCATATTTCTCGATCACGCGACAGGCCTCGTCATCGGCTCGACCGCGGTGATCGAAGATGACGTTTCGATGCTTCAGGACGTGACCTTGGGGGGCACCGGAAGCGAGAGCGGCGACCGGCATCCGAAGATCAGGCACGGCGTCTTGATCGGGGCGGGGGCGAAGATCCTCGGCAATATCGAGGTGGGTCACTGCGCGCGGGTCGCGGCGGGCTCGGTGGTTCTGCGGCCGGTGCCGCCGAAGAAGACCGTCGCCGGGGTGCCCGCGAGGGTCGTAGGCGAAGCGGGCTGCGCCGAGCCGGCCCGCACGATGGACCAGATTCTCGCCGCGAAACGCGGATGAGGCGGACTTGCCGGTGTCGCGGAATTCTGGCAATGGCTCGGCGCTTGCCTCGCACTGCGCGCGCGGCTCCGGAGATGTGATATTGGACAAGGTCGAACTGCGCAAATTGCAGGGATTTCTACGCACGGCCTTTGGCAATCAAGGCCTCAGAGTCGTGCCCGCCCCGCGCAATCCTGACGATGCTGAGGTCTATCTCGGCGAACGCAGCATCGCGTCGATCGTCGTCGACGACGAGGACGGCGACCGTTCCTTCGCCTTGGCGATGAAGATTCCCGTCGAGCGCCCCGTTCTCCAGGATTATCTGCGCCGCCTCTTCGAAAACGACAAGCTCAAGATCATACCGCGGCCGAAGAAGAACGATTCCGTCGAATTGAATTCCGACGACGATTATCTCGGCGTCATTTCGGCCGACGATCCGAAGGGCCGCAGCTACACCTTGCAGGTCGCCATTCTCGATTTCGATCTCGAGGATTACTGAGCGCTTGCCATCGTCGGTGCCAGCGAATGCGCGCCGCTACGGGCGCGGCCTGGAGCTTCTCCACGCCGGGCGTATCAAAGCTTGATGTTTTCGTCGAAGTGGTCCGCCGTGATGACCTTGTCGAAGCTGATCGCGAGGCCGCCTTCGAAGAGCCGGATGACGTGGCCGGGGGTCTGGCCGAGGACCACCCTGGTGCCGACGGCCGGCTTTGCCGGGGTGTTGATCGCCGCGCCCGATACGGAAATGTCGATCAGCCTGACCACGTATTCGCGGTCGCCCTCGATCTTCAGGATCGCGTGAAGGCGATGCGGCACGATGCGTTCATGGCGCCGGTCCTCCGGCATGCCGAGGGCATCGCGGTTGACGAGCCAGGTGAGCTGATTGGCGATCTTCTCGCGCTTTGCGAAGGGAAGGCTCAATTGCAGGGCGAAGCCGCGCTCGGTGTGGCGCGCGATCCTGCCTTCGACGCGACCGATCTGGTCGAGATAGGCCACGACCCGCTCGCCGATGTTGCCGCGCACCGGCGCGACAATAGCCACTCCGCCCGGCGACATGTCGGTCGTCTGGCAGGGGAATTCGCGCTTGTCCTCGAGCATGTAGCGGCCGAGAAGCGAAATCGCGACACGCTGGTGTCTGCGCCGCTCTAAGGGCTTCTGAAATGGCTTGAGCTTCAATTTCATGGGCGCCGCAGCTGATACCGACCCAAGCCCAGCAAGACCGTAAAGTGAACGCGACGAGTTAAGGCTATATTAGCGGATTGGCAGAGAACGCCGGTTTCGGTCGACAAATCTCACTTGCCGCCTTCAAATATCCTGAGGTGGCCGCGTCTTTCGGGGGAGCCAAGGCCCTGCAACGGCCCGGAAACCCCGCCAGCGGGCGGCGCGGTTTCGTCGATCGCCCGCAGCGAACGCAACTTCAATTGCTCGACGGCCAGAAGGCCGAGCCAGGACGGTTTGGCGGCCGCCGTCATGATCCCGAGAATACGCGCTTGGGCATAGCCGGTGTGACGCAACGGCAGGAAGAGGATTTCGAGATCGGCGTTGGCATAGCCTTCGGGCCTTGCGTCGATGGCGGCAACCACGGGGCAGGCCGCATCGATGACAGTCAGGAGCACGGCGGCGATGTTATGGACCTCGTGCCGCGGCCAGAGGTCGAGAAAGGAGCGGGCCTTCTGCTCGGCGCAGAACAGCGCGTTGACGCGGCTGCCGGACATCAGGAAGGGAAAGCGATGGCCGGCATCGACCTCGAGCATGAAAATGTCGGCAAGCAGGCCGCGGATGGCGGCAAGATCGATTTCGGAGCGCTCCGGCGCGCCGCGCTCGCCGCGCAAGCGGTTCCAATAATCGAAAAGCTCGCGTGTTCCTGCCTGTCTCATTTCGGCCCTTCGCAGGTCATTCCGAGATAAGCGCAGGGGCCATTGGCTCTGAATGGCACGCAATCTTCCGGAAATCCCTCGTCCTGCTGGAGTCGAGCAGCGGGCGTGCCAAGCGGGTGAATCGCAAAGCATCGTCATTGCGAGCGAAGCGAAGCAATCCAGGTTTCTCTGGATTGCTTCGTCGCTCCGCTCCTCGCAATGATGGCGATGGTGGCGTAGAAAGATCAATCGATGCCGCGCGTCCCTTCTCCCTGTGGGAGAAGGTGGCCCGCGGAGCGGGGCGGATGAGGGGTTACGGTCTCAACTAACTTGCAGCATCCTAACCCCTCACCCGCCGCCTCCGGCGGCACCCTCTCCCTCTGGGAGAGGGGTCGCGCACCTGCATTGATAATGCTGCTATAGAAGTTTTTCTGATGGACTACCGCTTCTCGATCGCGCCGATGATGGATTGGACGGACCGGCATTGCCGCTTCTTCCACCGCATTTTTACGCGACGCGCGCGGCTCTATACCGAGATGCTCACGACCGGCGCGATCCTCCACGGCGACCGTGCGCGCCTGCTTGGCTACGATGCGGCCGAACATCCGCTCGCCGTGCAGCTCGGCGGCTCGGAGCCGGCGGCGCTCGCGGAAGCCGCGGAGATTTGCGCCGACACCGGCTATGACGAGATCAATCTCAACATCGGCTGCCCGTCGGAGCGCGTGAAAAGCGGCGCCTTCGGCGCCTGCCTCATGCGCGAACCTGAGCTCGTCGGCGAATGCGTTGCTTCGATGAAGGCGCGCGTGAGAATTCCCGTGACGGTCAAATGCCGTCTCGGCGTCGATGAGCAGGACCCCGACGCGCTCTTCCGTTTCGCGGATCGCATCATCGCGGCGGGCGCCGATGCGCTTTTCATCCATGCCCGCAAGGCCTGGCTGAAAGGTCTGTCGCCGAAAGACAACCGCACGGTGCCGGAGCTGAACTACGCGCTCGTGCACGCGCTGAAGCTGGCGCATCCGCATGTGCCGATCGTGCTCAACGGCGGGCTCTCCGACATAGCGCAGATGAAGGCCGAGCTCGCCCATGTCGATGGGATCATGGTCGGCCGCGCCGCCTATCAGGACCCGGCGCTGCTCCTCGATGTCGATCCTGCGTTCTTCGATGAGGCGCCGCCGGTCGCAAGCCGCCGCGCTGCGCTCGAAGCCTTTGTCCCGTATGTCGAGGCGCGGCTGAATGAAGGAGTGCCGCTCGCGGCGATGACGCGCCACATCCTCGGCCTCTACAACGGAGCGCCCGGCGCCCGCGCCTTCCGCCGCCATCTTGCGACTGAGGCTGTGAAGCCGGGCGCGGGCATGGATGTGCTGCGCGAGGCGGTGGGGTATGTGAGGGAGGGGCGCGAGGCTGCGGAGGCGGCGGAGTAAAAGCTAAACGATGGTTCGGCCTCTTGGGCCGCCTTCTAGCACTGCAACAAGCGAGTACAGATCGAAGATACTGACATCCCACAACCGCTTATGCACCGTGACAGCATGTGTTTCGCACGTGCTTTCCTCGAATCCCGGAAACAGCCAAAGGCAGGGAAAAAAGAAGCTTGCCATAGCCTGTTCATAGCTTGGCTGTCGTTCTCGCGCTACGTGTTGCGCATTCGCGAGGCGTAAAAACAACGCACCGCCGCTCGTCCCCTACCTCCCGCGCTGACTCCCCGCCACTGCCTCCTTCAGCGCCTCGATCGTCACCTGCATCTCGTGCCCGTCGAGGCTCGCGAACCCTCTCCCCTTGCGGGAGAGGGAGGTCGCGGAACCGACCGGGGAGGGGTCGCACCAACTCTTCAATTCCGCATCCCAAAAGCGTTGACAGCGATCCGGTCAGATTTTGCGCGACCCCTCATCCGCCCCGCTTCGCTGATCGTTCCCTCTCCCCATTCGCTTTGCTCATGGGGAGAGGGGGCGCGCAACCCCTCTCCCCTTGCGGGAGAGGGTGGTCGGCGGAGCCGACCCGGTGAGGGGTCGCACCAACTCTTCAATTCTGCATCCCGAACGCGTTGACAGCGATCCGCGAGGCTTGCGCGACCCCTCATCCGCCCCGCTTCGCGGGGCACCTTCTCCCGCAAGGGGAGAAGGAACGCGCGTTGATCAGTTTGCCTTCCTAGATCAATGGAAGGTGCCCTATCTCCCGTTCCCCTGACTCCCCACCACCGCCTCCTTCAGACTCTCGATCGTCACCGCCATCTCATGCCCGTCGATGCCGGCCGGCGTCAGCCGCGCCGCCGCGATGCGCGCCGGCCAGCATGACGGCTTTCACGGCCGTTGGCGGCAAAACCTCTCGCGAAGCGCTCGGTGTTGTCGCTCAGAATGTCGCGCACGCGGTCGATCCCGCGCAAAAGCGCGATGTCGACGCGGTTGACTTTGGGGACGGGCGAGAGCGCCCCTGGTCCGGATGCCAGGCATCGGCCGCGGCGAAATCGGGCGCGGGCGGGCTCGCCGGCGCGAGCCCTTCCAGAGCCCGAGCGATCCGGAGCAGTGCCTCGGCCGCGCCGGGGGCGGCGGGCGCGGCGAGAGCGGCGAGAATGTCTTTGTCGTGGCTGGTCATCGCGCTGCTCTCACACCATGAACTGGATGTAACCATTCTGACAGGCTGCGTCGAGGCGGCGCGAAGCGGCGGATGCCGCGCTGCGGATTTCGCCGGAGAGCGGCTGTGCTCCGCCATTGCTTTCGCGCGAGCGCCGGCTATAGTCCGCCCCGATCCGAAGGGTTCTCAGAGACCCATCAAGGAGTAGGCCTTTGTTCACCCCGGCTTTCGCCCAGGCCGCGGGCTCCGCCTCCGGCGGGGCCGGCGATGTGCTCGTCCAGTTCGCGCCGTTCGCGCTCATCCTCGTCATCATGTATTTCCTGATCATGCGGCCGCAGCAGAAGCGGGCGCGCGACCATGCCGAGCTGATCAAGAACGTCCGCCGCGGCGACACGATCGTCATGACCGGCGGGCTCATCGGAAAGGTGACCAGGGTCATCGATGATGCGGAAGTCGAAATGGAAGTCGCGCCGAACGTGAAGGTGCGCGTTGCCCGCACGATGATCTCCGACGTGCGCGCCAAAGGCGAGCCGGTGAAGGATGCTGCCGGATAGTCGCCGGGCCTCGACCTCGAACATAAGATGATGTTTGCCTATGCTGCGCTTCGCGACCTGGAAAATCGTAGCCATCTCGTCGATGACGGTGTTCGCCCTGCTGGTGATCATCCCGAGCCTTCTGTCGCTCGGTGCGCGCGACGCGCTTATCAGTCACATGCCCGGCTGGATTCCGGTTCGCACGATCGTGCTCGGCCTCGACCTGCAAGGCGGATCGCATGTTCTGCTCGAGGTCGACTCCAACGAGGTCGTCAAGACCGAGGTCGAGAATTTGCGCGATGACGCGCGCCGCGTTCTGCGCGAGGAGAAGATTCCGATCTCGGGCGGCATCAGGCTGTTGCCGCGCGGGGTTCAATTGCACATCCTGGATCCGAGTGAACGCGACAAGGTCCTGCCGAAGCTTCAGCAACTGGCTACGCCGATCGGCAATCCGCTGCTGCGCGGTGCCGCGTCGCAGGCACTCGACATCAAGGACATGGGCAACGGCACGATCCAGATCCTGGTGACCGACACCGCAATCGACGACCGGATTCGCCGCGCCGTCGATCAATCGATCGAGGTCCTGCGTCGCCGCGTCGATGCCTTGGGCACGACCGAACCCAATATCCAGCGCCAAGGCAACGATCGCATCCTCGTCGAAGTGCCGGGGCTGCAAAATCCCGAAAAGCTGAAAGAGATCCTGGGAACGACGGCGAAGCTCGAATTCCGCCTCGTTGCCGATCCGGGCGAGGATCCGAACAATTACGAGATGCTCGATCAGACCGATCAGCCGGGCAAATTGCCGGTCGAAAAACAGGTGATGGTGCAGGGCGAGGATTTGACCGACGCGCAGCCCGGCTTCGATCAGCGCACCGGCGAGCCGATCGTCAATTTCCGCTTTAACATCCGCGGCGGCCAGCGCTTCGGTGAGGTCACTTCAGAAAATGTTGGGCGCCTCTTCGCCATCGTTCTCGACGGCAAGGTGATTTCGGCGCCGCGCATTCTCAGCCCGATCACCGGCGGCTCGGGGCAGATCTCCGGCCATTTCACCGTCGAGTCGGCCAATAATCTCGCCATTCTGCTGCGCGCCGGCGCCTTGCCCGCAAAGCTGACGATCGTCGAGGAGCGCACCGTCGGGCCCGGCCTCGGCCAGGATTCGATCGACGCCGGCAAGCGCGCCGCCTTCGTCGGCGCCGGGCTCGTTCTTTTCTATATGCTGATCACCTACGGCACGTTCGGCGTCTTCGCCAATATCGCGCTGGCGGTGCACATCGCCTTCATCTTCGCGGCGCTGGTGCTGCTCGGCGCGACGCTCACCTTGCCCGGCATCGCCGGCATCGTGCTGACGATCGGCATGGCGGTCGATTCGAACGTGCTGATCTATGAGCGCATCCGCGAGGAGAACCACGCGGGCCGCTCGATCATCTCCTCGCTCGATGCCGGCTTCAAGCGCGCTTTCGCGACGATCGTCGACTCGAACGTCACCATGTTCGTCGCCGCCGCGATCCTCTACTTTCTCGGCTCAGGTCCGGTGCGCGGCTTCGCCGTGTCGCTGGCGCTCGGCATCATGACGTCGATCGTGACCGCGGTGACCATGACCCGCATGATGATCGCGCTCTGGTATCAATATGCGCGTCCGACCAAACTGCCGATCTAGATCGGACCAAGGTATCGCCTGATGAAGCTTCTGCGTCTCGCTCCGGAAAATACGAAGTTCCCGTTCATGCGCTTCCGGCGCGTGAGCTATCCTTTCTCGGCGGCGATGTCGATCCTCTCGGTCGTGTTGTTCCTGACGCTCGGCATGAATTTCGGCATCGATTTCGCCGGCGGCACCTTGATGGAGCTGCGCGCCAAGTCGGGCGCCGCCGACATCGCCGCGGTGCGGGTGGAGATGCGGAAACTGACCTCCGGCGACGTCGAGGTGCAAGGCTTCGGCACGCCGTCCGACGTGGTGGTGCGCTTCGGCGGCCAGAAGGAGGACGCCGCGGCGCAGGAGGCGACCGTTGCGCGCATCAAGCAGGAGCTCGGCGGCACCTATGATTTCCGCCGCGTTGAGGTGGTCGGACCGCGCGTCTCCGGCGAGCTCGTGCAGTCCGGCACGCTCGGCGTCGTGATCGCGATCATCGCGGTGCTCTGCTATCTCTGGTTCCGCTTCGAGTGGCAATTCGCGGTCGGCGCGATCATCGCGACGATGCACGATCTCTTGCTGACGGTCGGCTTCTTCGCGATCACGAGGCTCGAGTTCAATACGACGTCGATCGCGGCGATCTTGACGATCGTCGGCTATTCGCTCAACGAGACCGTAGTCGTGCTCGACCGTATCCGCGAGATGCTGAAGAAATATCGGCGGATGCCGACGGATCAGTTGATCGACGTTTCGGTAAACGCGGTCCTGCCGCGCACGATCATGACGGCGACCACGGTCTTCCTCGCGCTCCTGTCGCTGGTGATCTTCGGCGGCGAGGTGATCCGCTCCTTCTCGCTCGCCATGATCTGGGGCATCTTCGTCGCGACCTATTCGTCCGTGTTCATCTGCTCGCCCATGCTGATCTATCTCGGCCTGCGCAACGAGAGCGCGGAACCGGCGGCGCCGGCGAGCAAAGAGAAAGCGGCCAAGCCCGTGACCCCGGCGAGGCCGGTCGCGGTGGTGAAACCGGCAAAGGCGCGGGCATAGTCGCGGCTAATGTCCCCGTCATTGCGAGGAGCGAAGCAAAGCAATCCAGAATGTGGGCGCGCGTTTCTTCTCCCCTTGCGGGAGAGGGTGCCCCGCCATAGGGCGCGCTCCGCGCGCCCGTCAAATTAAAACACGCCCGCCGCTTTGCGGCGGGCTATGGCGGGGCGCATGAGGGGTTGCGCGACCCCTCACCCGGCTTGCTCCGCAAGCCACCCTCTCCCACAAGGGGAGAGGGCTCGCACGGCGTGGATTGCTTCGCTTCGCTCGCAATGACGGCGACCGACACGCATGATGTTTAACATTGCAATTTGGAGATCAAGCTCTGTAGGCTCTGATGCCGACCGCGAAATACACCGGGTTCCTGCCCGGCAAACATCCAATCGAAGGCTATGGCGATGGCGGCTTCTGCTTCGCCGGCATGTCGCATCGCGGCTCGATTCTGGCGCTCCCGTCCGGCATCCGGGCCTGGGACGCGGCGGGCCCTGAGGATATTTCGATCGACTCGCTTGCGCCCGTGTTCGCGGAGGCGCCAGGCCTCATCGAGCATCTCCTGATCGGCACGGGCACCGAGCTCGTGTCGCTCGAGAAGAGCCTGCGGCAGAGATTGCGCGCCGTTGGCATCCGTGCCGAACCTATGGCGACGGCCGCGGCCGCGCGCACCTATTCGGTTCTCCTGGCAGAAGATCGGCGCGTCGCCGCGGCGCTCATCGCCGTGGCGTGAGCGCTAAAAATGAATTCGCTCCACCGCTAGATTCTCGTCGCGTTGCATGATCTTTTCGCAAAACCGGTTCCCACTTTTGCGGATCATGCTTGCATGGAAAAGCTCGCGGCGGACTATGCCACGTGCGATGCGCTGCTCAAGCGCGACGATCGCGACCGCTGGCTCGCGAGCCTGTTCTTGCCGGCGCGCCTGCGGCCGCACATCCATGCGCTCTATGCCTTCAGCCTCGAAATCGCCCGGGTGCGGCAACTCGTCTCTGAGCCGATGCTGGGGGAGATCAGATTTCAGTGGTGGCGCGAGGTCTTGGCGGGGGAAGGCGGCGAGGCCAATCCGGTCGCCGCCGCGCTTCTCGATACGATCGCGCGCTTCGCTCTGCCGCGCGAACCTCTTATTGGCCTGATCGATGCGCGGCTCTTCGATCTCTACGACGCGCCGATGCCGTCTATCGCGGCGCTCGAGACTTATGCGAAGGCCACGGCCGCGAGCCTGTTCCAGCTCGCGGCCTCGATTCTCGGAGCAGGCGAAGAGAGCATCGCCGCCGCCGAGCATGCCGGGATCGCCTATGCGGTGATGGGGCTTCTCAGGGCCTTGCCTTGGCATCTCGCCGCCGGCCAGGTCTACATCCCGCTCGATGTCCTCGCCGCGCAGGGGCTCGATGGTCTGCGCACTGGTCGTGACAAAGCGGCGCTCCTCCATGCGCTCGCCGAAATACGCGCGCTCGCGCGCCGGCATCTCATGGAATTTGCCGGTGCCGCTCGCGCCGGCAACGCGGCGCCGGCTTTTCTGCCTTTGGCTCTCTGCGAGCCCTATTTGGGGCAGATGGAAAATCCCGGCTACGATCCTTTCACGAGTCGCATCGCCTTGCCGGATTGGCGCCGGCTGTGGCTGCTCTGGCGGGCGGCGCGGAGGATCGGCTGAGCGGTTTCCACTTTCGCCGGAATGTTCTAGAAGGCGTACATGCCTGCTTTGCCTATCACCCGAATTACAGGCCCGGCTCGCGCCTAGATCTTGCGGCGCGCGCGTTGCCGGGATGAAGACACCCGCGGCGTCGCCGCGCCACGCTCAGGCCTTTCACACATGAATGAACAGACGCGGCCGGGCAAGAAGGGCCCCGATTATTCGAAAAGCCTCTTTCTGCCGCAGACCGATTTTCCGATGCGCGCCAGCCTGCCGCAGAAGGAGCCGGCGCTTCTCGCTCGCTGGCAGGCGATCGACCTTTATGGTCGTTTGCGCGACGAAGGGCAGGGCAGGGCGAAATTCGTCCTGCATGACGGCCCTCCCTATGCGAACGGCCATATCCACATCGGCCATGCGCTGAACAAGATCTTGAAAGACCTCGTCAGCCGCTCGCAGCAGATGCTCGGCAAGGATTCGAACTACGTGCCGGGCTGGGACTGCCACGGCCTGCCGATCGAATGGAAGATCGAGGAGGAGTATCGCGCCAAGGGCAAGAACAAGGACGAGATCCCGATCATCGAGTTCCGCCGCCAATGCCGCGCCTTCGCGGCGCATTGGGTCGATGTGCAGCGGGACGAGTTCAAGCGGCTCGGCGTCATCGGCGACTGGGATCATCCGTATGAGACGATGAGCTTCTTCGCCGAGGCGCAGATCGCCCGCGAGATCATGAAATTCGCGGCGAACGGCACGCTTTATCGCGGCTCGAAGCCGGTGATGTGGAGCGTCGTCGAGAAGACTGCGCTGGCCGAGGCGGAGGTCGAATATGATGACCACGTCAGCGATCAGGTGTGGGTAAGATTTCCAATTCGGCATCGCGGACCGCTCGCAGATTACGGCGCGGGAAATGCCGAACGTAAGATGGCTGAGCTGGCATCGTCTTCGATAGTCATTTGGACAACGACGCCGTGGACGATACCTGCCAATCGAGCAATCTCCTTTAGTTCCAATATCTCGTATGGCTTATACGAAGTTGTCGAGGCGCCTTCCGATAACTGGGCGAAACTTGGCGAAAAATTCATCCTAGCGGATAGGCTTTCTGACGAAGTTGCCAAAGTTGCTCGCGTTCGCCTCGAACGGAAGTTTAGTGTTGATGAAGCTTTTCTTGGCCGTGCCACTTTTTCTCATCCTCTAGCGGGCGCTATCCCTGGCTATGATTTCCCCGTTCCCTTGTTCGATGGCGACCACGTCACGGACGATACCGGTACCGGTTTCGTCCATACCGCGCCGAGCCATGGCTGCGAGGACTTCGACATTTGGATGGCGCATAGGGCCGAGCTCGAAGCGCGCGGAATCGATACGCGCATTCCTTACACCGTCGATGCCGACGGCTTCTTCACCAAGGAGGCGCCGGGTTTCGAAGGCAAGCGCGTCATCGACGACAAGGGCAATAAGGGCGATGCCAACGAGGCGGTGATCAAGGCGCTGATCGAGTCCGGCAATCTCGTCGCGCGCGGGCGGCTGAAGCATCCCTATCCGCATAGCTGGCGCTCGAAGAAGCCGCTGATTTTCCGCAACACGCCGCAATGGTTCATTGCGATGGATAAGCCGATCGAACGCGTCCCCTCTCCCCGTTTACGGGGAGAGGGTCAGGGTGAGGGGCCGGGTGATTTGCCGCCTTCCGCGCTACATGCCCAGGCCCCTCACCCCAGGCCTCTCCCCGCTCGCGGGGAGAGGGGGCGGATGGGTGATTGGCCACCACCCGTGCCACATGCCCAAGCCCCTCACTCCAGCCCTCTCCCCGCAGGCGGGGAGAGGGGGCCAACCCTCCGCCAGATCGCGCTCGCCGAGATCGCGGTGACGCGCTGGTATCCGCCGGCCGGCGAAAACCGCATCACCGGCATGGTCGCGGGTCGCCCCGACTGGGTCGTCTCGCGGCAGCGCGCCTGGGGCGTGCCGATCGCCATTTTCGTGCATAAAGGAACGGGCGAGATCCTCGTGGACGAACGCGTCAATCAACGCATCGCGACGGCCTTCGAGAACGAAGGCGCCGATGCGTGGTTTAAAGAAAACGCGAAAGTACGCTTTCTTGGGCCCCATTTTTCAGAGCGACTTTTGGCAGCTTATTCCATCCTTGGTGGTTCTTTATCAATCGACCTACTTGAGGACGAGAAGAAGAAACTCGAAAAATACGAGAAGATCGACGACGTGCTCGACGTCTGGTTCGATTCCGGCTCGACCCATGCCTTCACGCTCGAAGACCCGGTGCATTTTTCCGGGCTCGCCGGCATCCATCGCATCCGCGACGGCGGCCGCGACGAGATCATGTATCTCGAAGGCTCGGACCAGCACCGCGGCTGGTTCCAATCCTCCTTGCTCGAGAGCTGCGGCACGCGCGGCCGGGCACCTTTCGATGCGGTCCTGACGCATGGCTTCGTTCTCGACGAGAAGGGCCAGAAAATGGCCAAGTCGCTCGGCAATGTCGTGGCGCCGCAGAGCGTCATCGCCGATGTCGGCGCGGATATTTTGCGCTTCTGGGTCGCCGCCTCGGATTATTCGGACGATCTTCGCATCGGTCCGGAGATCCTCAAGACCTTCGGTGAAACCTACCGCAAATTGCGCAACACGATCCGCTGGATGCTCGGCTCGCTTGCGCATTACGATACACGCATCCCCTCTCCCCATTCATGGGGAGAGGGTCAGGGTGATGAGGGGCCGGGTGATTTGCCACCGGCCGTGCCACATGCCCAAGCCCCTCACCCCAGCCCTCTCCCCGCGCGCGGGGAGAGGGGGACGCCCGAGCTCGAAAGGCTTATGCTGCATCGGCTCGCCGAGCTCGATGGCGAAATCCGGGATGCCTATCAGCGCCTCGACACCAAGCGGGTCGTCGCGCGGCTCTCGGCGTTCCTGAACACCGATCTCTCGGCCTTCTATTTCGACATCCGCAAGGACACGCTCTATTGCGAGCCGCCGTCGAGCGTTAAGCGCCATGCCGCGCTCGAGGCGATCGAGCAGATCTTTCGCGCCGTCACGTTGTGGCTCGCTCCGATCCTCGTCTTCACCTGCGAGGAGGCTTGGCTGTCGCGCTATCCACATGCGGTCTCGGTTCACCTCGAAGGCTTCCCGCAGATCCCGGCAGATTGGCGCGACGACGCACTGGCGGCGAAATGGGAGAAGATCCGCAAAATTCGCGCAGTGGTCACCGGCGCGCTGGAGATCGAACGCGCCAAGAAACACATCGGCTCTTCGCTCGAAGCCGCGCCGATTGTCTTCATCGCCGATCCCGCTCTGCGCGCCTTGCTCGACGGCTTGGATTTCGCGGAGATCTGCATCACGTCCGACATTGCAATCGTTGCGGGCGAGGGCCCGCCCGAGGCGTTCCGCCTCGCCGAAGTGCCGGGCGTCGCCGTCGTTCCGGCGCGAGCCCAAGGGCGCAAATGCGCGCGCTCCTGGAAGATTTCGCCGCTGGTCGGCAGCGATCCGGAGTTTCCCGACGTGACGCCGCGCGACGCGGCGGCATTGCGCGAATTGAAAGAGCGGGGGCTTTGGCCATGAGCGGCAGGGATGAAAGCGCAGCTCTTGCCGCGCCGTCCCGCGCATCGAAGCTTGTGATGAGCCCGCGGTCATTGGGCGTTCTCGCGGCCGTCGCCGCGCTTGTCTTGGACCAGGCGAACAAGCTCTGGCTCATTTTCGGCTATGACATCGCGGCGCATCAGCCGGTCCGGCTGACACCCTTCTTCGACGTGGTGTTCGCCAAGAATCCCGGCATTTCCTATTCCTTGTTCAGCGCGCAGAGCGCCGCCGGGCGTTGGGCTCTGTTTGGTTTGGCGATCGCTGCCACGGCGTTGCTTGTCATATGGCTCTGGCGAACCCGCACGAAACTCACGGCGCTCGGCCTCGGGCTCATCATAGGGGGTGCGCTCGGCAACGCCTGCGACCGTCTCGCCTATGGCTATGTCGCCGACTTCTACCACTTCCACGTCGAGCGCTTTTCCTGGTACGTGTTCAACCTTGCCGATGTTGCGATCTGCGCCGGCGTCGCGCTGCTTCTGCTTGAATCCTTGGCAAAGCCTGCGGCGACCAAGGATGGGCCGCCGAGCGAGCCGCATTGACGACGCCTACAAATTGCCGTGAACTATGGCATTATGGACCTTCGCCACCTGTGAGGGGAAGATCATGGTGTCCGAAACGCGCGTGATCCGCCGCTCTGGATTGAGCCTGGCAGCGGCCGCCGCTTGCCTCTTTCTGACCGCACTGCCGGGGGCAGGGCCTGCAAGGGCTGCCGACGCCGACAATCCGTGGAATTCCTTCCTCGGATGGTTCGGCATGGGCCCCCACAAGCCGGCGGACGATGCGATCGACTATAGCGCGCGGCCGGCGCTGGTGGTGCCGCCGAAGATGGATTTGCCGTCACCACAGACGGCCGTGGCGCGGCCTGCCGACTGGCCGAATGATCCGGATGCAGCGGCGCGCCGCCGGGCCGAGGCGGATTCGCGCCGGCCGGCCCCGCCGGCCCCGCCGGGCGACGCAAGTACCGACGACAGCGTTCAGCCGGATCAGCCGGCGGCGGCGCCAGCGCCGGCACCAGCACCGGCTGAGAGTGAGCTTACCGGCGATAAACAGGCCTCCGTTCCTTGGGGTGGGGCCCCAAGCGTGGCTTCGAGCGCGGCCGCGCAGCAGGGTACCGGCGATAAACGGGTCTTCGCTCCTTGGGGAGGGCACAGCGGCGCGGCTGCGAGCGCGGGCCCGCAGCAGGACTGCAACCAGATCGCCGGCATGCCCGTCTGCCTTGGGTCTTGGGATTGGTTTGGCTTCGCAAAGAGCGACGACACAAAGGCTGCGCGGACCCTGAAGGTCGGCGTCGAACCGCCGCGCGAATATCTGATCCAGCCTCCGCCTGGCTATCGGGCGCCGGTCGCGGTCGACACGGACACGGACTCGGACAAGGCGCAGGATGCGAAGGATTCTGGCAATGCGGCGCCTCCCGCTGCCGGTCAGCAGGTCGCTCCCCTTGCCGGTCAGCCGATCGGCAAAACGGTCTCGACGAATAATTGATCCGGGGCTCGCGGCGCGGCGGCGCCCGATAAAGCGCTAGGGCTTGCTCGGTCCGCGGCCGAGAAGCTTCGCCATTTCCTCTTCGAGCGACATGGCATCCGGCACCGGCGGCTCGCTTGGCGCTGCTGAATCCGCGCTTGCAGGTGGCGGAGGCGAAGGAGCGGGGGCGGCGGGCGGCTTGGGCGGCAAAGGCGCGGCGGCTGAGGGCTTGGGCGAACCAACGGCGGCAGGCCCTACCGGCCAGCGCAGGAAACTCGGGGACCCGCTCGCCGGCGAAGGCTTCGCTGCTGGCGGGGTGGGCGCAGCGGCCGCGGCGGCCGGCTCGGGTTCGGGTTTCGGCGGCGGCTCTGGCGGCAGGGGTTTGATGTCTGGCCGCGGCGGCATCCGGCGCGGGGGCGTGCCGGGCGGCAGGGTTGGCGCTGCAGGCATGCGGCTCACCGGCTGAAGCCGGACCGGAGCGGCCGCATCTTGCGCGGCCGGGTGAAGCGGCTCCGGCATCAGCGGCGGCAGCGGCAATTTCGGCTCTGGCAAGGGCGGTTTCAGCGGCGGCATCTGGGGCTCTTTGAGCTCCTTGTCGCGGCCGCGCGTCTCACGCAGATCGCGCGCTTCGGCCCTGACGATCTGCGACTCGATCAGAATATCGTTGGGGCCGCCGATCATGATCAGATGTTCGATGTTGTCGCGCCGGACGATGACCAGCTGACGTTGGCGGTCGAGGTCGAACGCGTCCACAATGCCGAGCCTATGCTGGCGTCCCCTGCCGCTCGACATCCGCAACCGCCCGAAGGCCAGGCGGAAGACGAATAAAATGAGCAGCGCCGCAGCAAAGAAACAGATCGCCACGGCAGCATACTTGAAAGCGTTGTTTCCGCTGAGCCAACTCAAGGCTTGCATGGGCCGCTCGCTTGATTCTCAATCGAGGGCACGCTCTGCAGAAGCGAAGTCCGACTTCCCACCCGAACGCGCCTTAACTTTTTTGATCTAGAGCATTTTCGCGCGGCGAACCAGCGTAACGTTTCGGGCCGCCCGCAGGCTCTCGGATTTACCATCTAGCATGCTCCGTCGGAGTGCGCTGGCGAGGGTTAATAAATGGTTAACGGCACCCAATCGAGCGCGGCGCGCGGCCCGCTGGTAGCCCAAGGCCCGATTGCCAGCATCACACTTAGCACTCGCCCGCCTTCGGGCAAGTGGCGCGGCACGAGCCATCGCCATGCAGGCGCAGAAAAACATGCGGTTCGGATTGCAATGCCCGGGCTCCAGCCCCATTCTGCCGAATCGGAGGCGGAGCTTGCCGAGCCGCGGACCAGGGCCAGCGCCGCACGGCCGAGCCGAAAACGCGCCGCCGCGCACGTCCAGATTCGATGGTTTGAGAACAGCTTTGCAGATCGACTCAGTGCTTGACGCGCCGGGCTCTTGCCGTTCGGCTGGTTTTCCGGCTTCGGCTTGAGGCAAAGAGGTGGGCCTGATGACCGACGAGCCGCTTGCTTTCGATCGCACCGAACGCGCCGGCAGCCCGGGCCTGGTTCTGCTTTTTGCCGCCTGCCTCGTGGCGCCTGTCGTGGCTTTCTCCGTCTTGCCGAAGGATGCGGCGGGCACGCTTGTCATCGGCCTTCTGACGGTGCTCGCCGTCATCGGGATTTTCGGGCTCTTCGGCTACGCGGTCGGATTTCTGCAATTCTCCGGGCAGGCGCTGCGCAACGATCTCACCAAGCTCGTTTGCGACAGCGGGCCGGAAAGCCTGATGGTCAGCGACGGCGACGGCAAGATTCTCTATGCCAATGAAGCCTACATGCGGCTCTCGGGCGCAGGCGATGCGAGCCGGCTGAAGACGGTGGAGCGGCTTTTTTCCGGGCCGCCGGATGTCTCCGAAGCCATTTACCGGCTCGCCCAAGCGGCCCGCGAGGGCAAGCGCAATGCGGAAGAATTGCGGCTCGCGCCGCCGCTCACCGGCGAGGGGGACGTCGGCTGGTATCGTATCCGGGTTCGCCCGCTCAATTATCCCGGCGCGAAACGGGCGACGCTCTGGTCCGTCGCCGACGTCACCCGGGAGCGTGAGAGACACGAAAACGTCTTTCAGGAATTGCAGCACGCGATCGATTTCCTCGATCATGCGCCGGCCGGCTTCTTTTCCTGCGATGCGTCCGGCGCGGTCTCCTACATGAATGCGACGCTTGCCCAATGGCTCGACTATGACCTCGCCCAGGTGGGCTCCGGCGGCCTCGAGCTCGGCGATTTCATCGCCGGCGGAGGAGCGGTGCTGCTCGCCAGCATCACCGGCGCGCCAGGCGATGTGGCCACCGAGCAGTTCGACGTGGATTTGAAGCGCCGCAACGGCCAAAGCCTGCCGACGCGGATCATGCATCGCGTCGCCTTTGGCCAAGACGGATTGCCCGGCGCATCGCGCACGCTCGTCTTCAATCGCGCTCCCGGCGAAGAGCCGGCCGAGGATCTGCGCGCCGCCGAGGTGCGTTTCGCGCGGATGTTCAATGCAACGCCGATGGCGATCGCCATCGTCGATAAGGCGGGCAGGATCAAACGTTCGAATGCCGCTTTCGCCAAACTGATGCCGGAGGCGCTCAAGGGCGCCGACGCACGCAACATCTATGCCGGAATGCTGGAGAGCGACCGCGCCGCGCTCGAGGCGGCGATTGCCGCCGCCGTCGAATCGAAGACCGACATAGCGCCGGTGGACGTCAGGCTCGCCGGCGAGCGCGACCGCTCGGCGCGGCTGTTGATCTCGGCGGCCGACGAGGCGGACGGACCCGGCGCCACGATCTATGCGCTCGATACGACGGAACTGCGCACCTTGAAGGAGAATTTCGCGCAATCGCAGAAGATGCAGGCGATCGGCCAGCTCGCCGGCGGCGTCGCGCATGACTTCAACAATGTGCTGACCGCGATCATCGGCTATTCCGACTTGCTTCTCGCCAATCACCGGCCGACCGATCCGTCCTTCCAGGACATCATGCAGATCAAGCAGAACGCCAATCGCGCCGCCGGCTTGGTGCGCCAGTTGCTGGCCTTCTCGCGGCGCCAGACTCTCAGGCCGGAGGTTCTCCAGCTTGGCGACGTGCTCTCCGAACTGCAGATGCTGTTGCGCCGGCTGGTCGGCGAGAAGATCAGCCTCGATCTGCGCCACGGCCGCGATCTCTGGCTGGTCAAGGCCGATCTCAATCAATTCGAGCAGGTCATCATCAATCTTGTCGTCAATGCCCGCGACGCGATGCCGAATGGCGGGCGGATCGAACTGCGCATCAATAATATCAACCCGGCCGACTGCGCGCGGCTCGGCGAAGAATCCCTGCCGCACGCCGATTACGTCGCAATCGAGGTCGAGGACAGCGGCCACGGCATCGCGCCCGAGGTGAAGGAGAAAATCTTCGAGCCCTTCTTCACGACCAAGGAAGTCGGCAAGGGCACCGGACTCGGCCTCGCCATGGTCTATGGCATCGTCAAACAGACCGGCGGGTTTGTCTTCTGCGACTCGACCGTCGGCGCCGGCACGACCTTCCGTATCCTTTTGCCGCGCTATCTTCCGGGCGAAGGCGAGGAGGAGACGCGCAAGGAGCCGGCCAAGAAGGCCGCTGCCGATCTGACTGGCCACGGCACCATCCTCCTCGTCGAGGACGAAGAGGCGGTGCGGGCCTTCGGCGCGAGGGCGCTGAGCGCGCGCGGCTATACGGTGCTCGAGGCGGCGAATGGCTTGGAGGCGCTCAACGTCGTCGATCGCAACCCCGGCACGATCGATCTCATCGTCTCCGATGTCGTCATGCCTGAGATGGACGGGCCGACCATGTTCGGCGAATTGCGCAAGCGCGGCCTGACGGCGAAAGTGATCTTCGTCTCCGGCTATGCCGAGGAAGCCTTCGCCAAGAATCTGCCGGAGGGGGAGGACTTCGCCTTTCTGCCGAAGCCGTTCACCTTGAAGCAGCTCATCGAGGCCGTGAAGAGCGCCGTGGCGCCGGCGGCGTGAAGCTCGGCCACACCCGCGGCGTCATGGCCGGGCTTGTCCCACGGCTGTCCGGTTTGATTTTTGTGGACGTGGCGCATGGCATGGATTCTTCTGTGTTTTGACGTTTTGCCGACGTTCGAGACACGGGAAGGAACCCACGCCATGCG
>Ga0116223_10000642_pt1 | contig 41143 bp, 37 predicted proteins | sample Sb_taG_3_FD_90092 | JGI IMG/M metagenome (GOLD analysis project Ga0116223, IMG submission 90092) | Peat soil microbial communities from Weissenstadt, Germany - Sb_50d_a_PC metaG | ecosystem: Environmental > Terrestrial > Soil > Wetlands > Peat | place: Germany: Weissenstadt | collected 2010-09-21 | reverse complement strand
GCTCATCCGACAACAGGGCGTTAATCTCGCGCGGGACTGGTTTGTCCGCAGCGTTTGATTCCATTCCCCTGTTGTCTCAAATCCTTGGACGCATCGCTCTCGCTGAACTTCGTTTTTCGGGTTTATTTCGGTGAACTTCGAGCGCTACGACTGGTAGGGCGGGCATCGACGTGCACGGTACCGGCGTTGCTGAAGTGGTGTCTTCGGTTGTATCCAACAATGGAAATGGAATTCAGTCCTCGTCGGGCCGATTGCACGCCTTTCCGACGTCTCCCTGTTTGACCACAGTCTTTCCGCCGTCAAGTTTCAGTTTGGGACGATCTACACGTTCAGTAATAACCAGATGGCCGGGCAACGGAGGACCTAATTTCGGCACCCTGAACCCGCTAGGGCAACAATTAGGGCAACAATAAAGAGCGCCGCAAAGAGCGCCGCGGGTGCGCGGTTCCGCCCGACCATATTTTGAGTAGTGCCGTGTTTCGCGAACGCCTCTTGCGCCGACGGGCGGCGGTTGCTTCCGCGTGGGAATAGGTTATAATTCCCGGCAGCGAGCAACCGTCTGCCATGGCCAAATTTGAACTGCTGAAGACTATCGAAGCCACCAAGCTGAACAAGCGCACCCTCCGCGCCATGGGCCAGTTACGCGAAACCATCCCCTACGGCGCCATCGTCGAGAACCTGACCGAGGATCGCGACCGCCGCAAGTTCTTTTATTTAGGCGAACCTTACGAGTGCTACGACTGGGAGTTGAAGTCGGCGCTTCGGGAGCTGAAGTAGCAGTGCACACCGACCCCCAACCTGTTGTGTTCGACTGAGACCGGCCACAAGATTGTGGGGTGAACCCGCTTTACTTTCTGCCCAGTTCGGTTTAGGATGGTTTCAACCTCCACCTTCTGCGTCCGCCTGGCGGGTCGCAGACGTCTTTATAGTATTGGAAGGGGCTGCAACTTGCTTAAGCTCAAACGCGTTGACATCCACGGCTTTAAGTCCTTCTATGACCGCATGGAGATGCGCTTCCACGGCTCCGGCGTGGCCGCTATCGTGGGACCCAACGGCTGTGGAAAATCCAACATCAGCGATGCCATCAGTTGGGTGCTGGGCGAACAGAGCGCCAAGAGCCTCCGCGGCGCCCGCATGGAGGATGTGATCTTTGCGGGAACGCGCGAGCGAAAGCCGCTGGGATTGGCTCAAGTCAGTTTGACCATGATTGACCCGACGGCATCCCTGCGTTTGCCCGGCCAGCAGGAGCCAGCCGCCGAGCCGCTGGCGGAAACCGAGCCCCCCGCAGGCGAACCACTGGTGGAGGCGGTCAATGGCCACGTCAACGGTCACACGAACGGTCACGTGAATGGTCATGCGAATGGACAGGGCAAGGCGCAGGGACACGCTCACCCCAAGCAGGAGGAGATCACCATCACCCGCCGCTTGTTCCGCTCCGGCGAAAGCGAGTACCTGATCAACGGGCGCGCCGCACGGCTGCGCGACATTCAGGATCTGTTCAGCGGCACGGGCCTGGGACCGGAAAGCTACGCCATCATCGAGCAGGGCCGCATCGGGCAGATTCTTTCGAACAAGCCGGCCGACCGTCGGGCCATTATTGAGGAAGCGGCGGGCATCGGTAAGTACAAAACGCGTAAGCGGCTGGCCGAGGCCAAGCTCGAAAGCTCTAAACAGAATCTGGCCCGAGTGTTTGACATTTTGGAGGAAGTCGGGCGCCAGGTGAATTCGCTCAAGCGGCAGGCGTCCAAGGCCCGGCGCTACGAAGAGTTGCGCACGGAGATGCTGGGGCACTTGCGCCAAGCCGTAGCCGCGCGCTTCCACATGCTGGAGCGCGAAGCCTCCAAACTGGCCCTGGATTTGAACCAGGCGCAGGCCTCTTTCCAGCAGACCGCCGCCGAGGTCCAGGAGAAAGAGCTCGAACACACCAGGGTCCAGGAAGCCAGCTACCAGCGCGAGGCCGAACTCACTGCGGCGCGCGCGCGTCTGGCGGAACTCAATCTGGAAGCCGAGCGGACACGTGGCCGGTTGGAGTCGCAAGCCACGCAGATCGGAGCCATCGACCAGCGCTTGGCGGCGGGCGAGGCCGAAACCCAGGAACTGGATACTCGCGTCGAGCGGGAACGGCAGGAACTCGAAACGCACGCCCGGAACATGCAGGAGTTGGAGATCGTGGGCACGGCCGCGCGCGAACGCATGGAGGCTAAGACTACCGAGCGCGACGCCCTCCAGACCGACCTTCGCGCGCGCGAGCAGGGCCTCGAAGAGGCCCGTTCACGAGTCCTGCGGCTGCTGGGCGAAGCCTCGGCCCTGCGGAACCAGTTGGCGCAGACCGAGGAGTACCTGGCTGCTATCGAGCGGGACGCGGCTCGCTCGCGCCGTGAAGAGGAAACCTCCACCGCCGACTTGGCCCGGCTGGAGCAGATCAAGACCGAGCTCTCCGGACGGCTCTCCGCCCGTCAACTGGAACTGGAATCGCTGACGGACCGCCGGGGGCGCCTTGAGTCCGAGATCAAAGAGCGCCAGACTCGGATGGTCACGGCGCGACACAAGCTGGACGAGACTCGCGGGGTCCTGTCGCGGCAGCGGGCGCGCAAGGATTCGCTCGAAGAAATCCTTTCTCATCGGGCTTATACGACAGAATCCGTCAAGCGTTTGTTCACTGCTATCGAGCACGGACAGATCGAGGGTTTCCGGCCCCTGGGCGTGATGGCGGACTTCGTCGAAGTCACCGACCCGACTTGGGAAAAGGCTTGCGAGCTTTTCCTTCATGAAGAGCTTGAATATGTGGTTGTAAACGACTGGAAAGAAGCTGAGCGGGGCGTCGAACTGATGCGCGCAGACGCTGACGGCCGGGCTACTTTTTTGGTCCACGGTCGCGGAGGGGATTACCAAACGAACCCAAGCGCCGAGGCGCCTGCGGGGCCGGACCTTTCCTCTGAGCCCGGTGTAGCTGGCCGACTCAAAGATAGTCTGCGGCTCACTAACGGGTTCGCTCAGGCGCCGGAGGGTCTGCTTCCGCGCCTGGCCCGCTGCTTCCTGGCTACCGATCGGGCCGAGGCTCAGCGGCTCTCCGAGATGCATCCCGATTGCTACTTCCTGCTGCCGGACGGCGCGAGCTATCACGCCCACGCCGTGAGCGGAGGCCGCAAGACCGGCGGCGGTCCCCTGGCCCTGAAGCGCGAACTGCGTGAGCTGACGGTCCACGTCGAAGCGCGGGAGCGTGAGGTCGACACCTTGGCGGGCGAGATGGAAGGACTGGAGCAGGAGTCCGCGCGGCTGGGCGAGGAACTCGAATCCTTGAGGCACGAGCAGCAGGCCCAGGAAAAAGACGCCCTTGCGCTGGATCACGAGCAGCGCAAGCTGGCCGAGGAGACTGCGCGCGCGGGGTCGCGGCTGTCGGTGGCGCGGCTCGAACTCGATCGGTTGACGCGCGAAGGCCAGCACTCGCGGGCGCTGCAGGAGCAGAATCAGGCGCTGGTGGCGGAAAAGGAACAGGCGCGCTTCGACCAGGAGAAGGCGCTGGAGTTGGCGCGCGGCGAATTTGAACAGTTGCAGGCCCGTGCTCATGTGATCGGAGAAGAGCACGCGGCCGTGCGGGCGGAGTTGGCCGGTCTGGAGGAGCGCCTGCGGGCCGAGCGAGCGGCTGCGGCGCGGCTGGAAACCCAGATCGGTCAACTCGGAGCGCGGCGCGAGGAACTTTCGCGCGAGATGGAGCGGCTGGGCGTGGAACGCGCTCGGCTGTTGGCCGACAACATCGAGCTCGACCGGCGGGCAGGCGAATTGGCGGCGTCTATCGTGACCGGTTCGGCGGAAGTGAACCGCTTGGCCGAAGAAGAAGTCGCGGGCCGCGCGGCGTTGGCACGGATCGAGGAGTCGCTCAAGGCGCTGCGGATTGAAGCGCAAGCGGCACAGGAGCGGCGGTCCGCAATCGAGCTGGAGCTGGTGAAGAAACAGGCCGAGCTGAAGTATCTCGACGAAACCAGCCATAAAGAGTTGAGCGTCGGGGCGGCGGAGGTGGCTGCCAACAGTGCCGGCGACGGTGACGGGCAGCAGGCGGAACTCGACGAATCCGGCGTGGCCGAAGTCGAACAGCGCTACCAGGACGTGCGCGCGAAAATCGAGGCGCTGGGGCCGGTAAACCCGCAGGCGCTGGAGGAATTCCAGTAAGCGCAACAGCGCTACGACTTCTTGAACACGCAAAGGCAAGACCTGCTGGACTCGATCCGCGATACCGAGAAGGCGATCCACGATCTGGACGTCGAATCGCGGCGGCGGTTCAAAGAAGCCTACGATTTGATAAACGAGAACTTCCGCCAGATGTTCCGCACGCTGTTCGGCGGCGGGCAGGGCGAAATGCGTCTGACCGACGAGAGCAACCTGGCCGAGAGCGGCATCGACATTTTGGCTTCACCCCCAGGCAAGAAGCTGCAGAACGTGGCGCTGCTCTCGGGCGGCGAGAAGTCGCTGACCGCGATGGCGCTGCTGATGGCGATCTTCCGCTACGCGCCCAGCCCCTTCTGCATCCTGGACGAAGTGGACGCGCCGCTCGACGAACCCAACATCCAGCGCCTGACGCGGCTGATCCGGGAGATGTCGGAAGAGACGCAGTTCATCGTGATCACGCACGCCAAGCGGACCATGGAGTCGGCTGCGGCGCTGTATGGCGTCACCATGCAAGAGCCGGGGTTGTCGAAGCTGGTGAGCGTCCGGTTCGACGGGCCGGTGGCGCCGGTTGTGCCGGGCCGTGAACCCGCCGTAGCTGTGGCCGCGGTGTAGGCGAGGACCAAGCAGGTGGGCGCGCTCCCGCCGCAATCCAGCGAGCACATCCCGGAGTTGGACGGAGTGCGTGCCACCGCGATCTGGATGGTCCTGGTAGCGCACCTGGGCTTCGCTTACCCTCCGCCCGCGGGCGCTCTGTTGTGGATGCCTTCGGCGGCGGTACGAATCCTGGGGCACGGCTGGCTGGGCGTAGATCTGTTCTTTGTACTCTCCGGATTTCTGATCACCGGGATCCTTCTGGACTCGCGGAATCGTCCGAAATACTTTCAGCGTTTCTACGGACGACGGGCGCTTCGCATCTTGCCGGTGTACTTCGTCAGCGTCGGCGTCATGGCGCTCTTTTACGCCAACTCCGGGCGCTATTTTCTACTGAGTTCGTTGTTCATGGCGAATCTCGCCAGCCTGTTGTCCGTTTCCTTTCCACACGGCCCCGGAGTGCTGTGGTCTCTGGCCGTCGAAGAGCACTTTTATCTCCTGTGGCCGGGGCTGGTTCGCCTGATGTCGCGGCGCACCTTGGCGATTGTGGCGGCGGCGATCGTACTGGGGACGCCCGTTCTGCGAGGCTTAGCGGCGTCGCGCGGCGTACCGGTCGAACATATCCAGCAGTGAAGACGCAGATCACTTTGGATGGGGAATAATATCGCGAATCACGTAGGTGTCATCGATGATCTGGAAATAGAATCGCCAACTTCGATTCACTCGGGCCTGCCAGACATCTCCTGTTTCGTCGTATTTCTTCGCGTGCAGCGACGGGTGTTGGAGGTTGTCGAGCAGCAGGGCGCTTTGCTTGTCGAATGCCTTCCTCACCGCAGCCGGAGCGGCGACATAGCTCTTGGTTGCCGCCGGCGTTAGGCGGCGCTTCACTTAACTTTGCGGTTGCGGCGGCTGGCGGATCTAGCCTTCTTGACCTCGCCGTGAAGGAATCCGATCATCGCTTCGTGGGTTTCAAAGGGACCATATAGACGGCCAGCCTTGACGTCCGCAGCGGATTCCGTCAAGCGTTCGTCGATGATGGCTCGTTGCTCCGGGGTGTATTCGTCATCAGCTGATGGAAACTTTGATTTCTCAATAGCGAGCCTCGGAGTGAGAATAATTCTTCCTCCTTGGAAGGCAGCCTCGACCGTACCACCGGGGGAAATCCCCGCCTGTTTCCGCAAACGCGGTGGGATCGTGATCTGACCTTTTTCCTGTACCTTCAGCAGCGCCATCTGCAAGCCTCTCAGATCAACTATAGCCGGTCTATGAGCAAATGGCGCTAGGCTTTGACGACGCTCGAAGAACCGCCCAGGCGCCAGCGTCGCCTTCGAACACGGACCGCGCGCCGCAAGCTCTACCAACTGAATCAAGCGCGGAGCTTGCGGGATCTGGCGCTTCCCGGAAACCGCTTGGAGGCCCTCAGGGGAAAGCGCGCCGGGCAGCACAGTATCCGCGTCAACGATCAATTCCGGATGTGCTTTGTTTGGTCGAATGGCGATGCCTACGAGGTCGAAATCGTCGACTACCATTGAGAAAGGAACGCACCATGGCGAAGCTTGAACCCATCCATCCTGGAGAGACCATCAAGGAGGACGTCCTCCAGCCGCTGGGGATGAGCGTGAACCGACTGGCCAAGGCCCTGTCCGTGGACGCCACGCGACTGAACGACATCGTCCGCGGGCGGCGTGGCGTCACGCCCGATACGGCTCTCCGTTTGGCGCGCTATCTGGGCGGCAGCGCCGAGTTCTGGCGGGGACTCCAGCTCGAGTACGACCTCCGCCGAGCTCGCCTGGAAAACCTCAAGCGCATTGAGAAGGAAGTTTCTCCGAAGGTCGACTAGGGTTGTGGGCCGTCCCTCAGCGATCCTTCCGCGTGGCTTTTTCGTCCTTGCCGGCGCCGGTGCGGATGAAATGCGTGACTGAGCCCTGCGCGTCTTTGACGAACTCGATCGCGACTTGGCTCACGCTGGACAGGAACTCGTTCTCCGAGCGCGCCACGAACAGGCGGTCCAAGGGATTCGCCTTGTCCTGCACCGACAACTGCTCGCCTGCGACGGTGACCACGATTTCGCGCCCGGACAGGTCGTAGGTTCCGGCGTATTTCGCCAGGACCGCCGGAGGAACTTTAACTCCGGACTCCAGGTGAGAACTGTCGCGCTCGTTCTCGCAGACGTCCTCCAGAATATCGGTATCGGGCGTCAGGTTCTTTTCCATTCGCAGCGTAAACGGTTTGTTGAAGGTCTTCGGATCGTCGAAGGTCACCTCCAGTTCCATGTGTCCGAGGTCGCGGCGATGGTAGCGTTCGGTCAGCCGAAGGGACTCGGTTTGCGGATTCCCGCCCACGTCGAGCCACCCTTGGTCGTTGAAACCCGCGGTAGTCACCACCAGCGTGTCCTGTTCCCAATGGCCGACCGAATAGCCCAGCCAGGTGGGATTCATTTCCTTGGGAAGCTCGCGGCCATCGGTGAAGATGGTTCGATGCGGACTGTTGGGGGACTCATAGAGAATCACGATCAGGCCGGGGGTTTGGACGATTCTGGAGATCCCGCGAAAATTCAAGAACGGAATGCTGACGGGCCGGCACTGCGCTAGCGGGCTGTCCTTGCGGAAGTCCTGGACGCGCTGCTGGCGGATGGACTCGGCCCACGGCGTTACGCTCCCAGGCGGTAGGTTCTGGGCGACGTTGTAATCGTATCCATACTGGCCGGCGCGACCGGCTTGCCAGATGCCGGAGAGGTCGGGCTTGCCGTCGGCGGTGCGGGGTGCGGGGGCCGATAGGTTGGGCTTGCCGTCGGGCATGCGGGGGATTCCGGGAGTGGGGTAGTTGATCCACTGCGCGGCGGCGGACGCGCATAGCAGAGACGCAAGAGCGGCGAGCGGGGTGCAGCGAGATTTCATCTCAGCCTCCGTTGGTGATTATATACGGTGGGGCAGCGCCATGCGCTATCGGCTCTTGGGGACGCCCGATGGCAGCGCATGGCGCTGCCCCACTGATCACTCGTGGACGGAGGTGTCCAGGAAGGCGCGCAGGCGGTGGCTGCGGCTGGGGTGGCGCAATTTGCGCAGGGCCTTGGCTTCGATCTGGCGGATGCGTTCGCGCGTCACCGCGAAGTGCTGGCCGACTTCTTCGAGCGTATGCTCGCTGCCGTCCTGCAGGCCGAAGCGCATCTTGATGATCTTTTCTTCGCGCGGGCTCAGGGTCTTGAGCACCTCGGCGGTCTGCTCTCGCAGGTTTAGATTAATGACCGCTTCCGACGGCGACACCACCCGGCGGTCGATGATGAAATCGCCCAGGTGGGATTCTTCTTCCTCGCCGACCGGCGTTTCGAGCGAAATGGGCTCTTGCGCGATGCGCAACACTTTGCGAACCTTGCCCACCGGCAGTTCCATCTTCACCGACAGCTCCTCGGTGGTGGGCTCGCGGCCCAGATCCTGCTGCAACTGGCGCTGCATGCGCACCAGTTTGTTGATGGTCTCGATCATGTGCACCGGGATGCGGATGGTGCGGGCCTGGTCGGCGATGGCGCGGGTGATGGCCTGGCGCACCCACCAGGTGGCGTAGGTCGAGAACTTGTAGCCGCGCTGATAGTCGAACTTGTCCACCGCCTTCATCAAGCCGATGTTGCCTTCCTGGATCAGATCTAAGAACTGCAGGCCGCGATTGGTGTAGCGCTTGGCGATGGAGACCACCAGGCGAAGGTTGGCCTCGATCAATTGCTTCTTGGCGGTCTCGGCTTCGAGTTCGCCGCGTTCGACGATGTGCAGCGTGCGGCGCAGTTCGGTGGTGGTGGCGCCGCATTCTTCTTCGAGATGCTGGATGCGGGCGCTGAACTGTTTCAGCTCTTTTCGCAGCGCCGCCGCTCCGCCCGGGGTCCCGTTGGGCGAGGATTCGAGCTTGCGCTGGATGCGTGCGATCTCTTTTTCGAGGGGCCGCAAGTCCTCCACCGCATCGCGCAGTTTTCCGGCCAGCACGCGCCGGGTGCTGGAGTTGAAGTGCACGGCGCGAATCACCCGCGAGATCACCACCAACGTGCGCGCCAGACTCCAGCGCAGGGAGCGGTGCATCTTAGGTTTCATGCCGCGGGACACCGACTGCAATTTCTGGCGGAACTGCTGGGCCTTGCGGTAATGCTTTTCGATTTCGGCCAGAGTGACCAGCATCTCCGCGCTTTGCCGGGCCACGTCCTCGTCGGTGATCACCAGGTCTGGCATGACGAGAAGATCGCGTACGACCATGGGATCGCGTTCGAGCAGTTCGGTGACGCCCAGGATTTCGCGAATCACCAGCGCCGACCGCGACAGCGCCTTGCGCACCGCGAACTGGCCGCGCTCGATGCGCTTGGCCAGTTCGATTTCGCCTTCCCGCGTGAGCAGCGGCACGGTGCCCATCTCGCGCAGGTACATGCGGACCGGGTCGTTGGTCTTGTCGCCGAAATCCTGGGCCAGATCGACTTCGGCCAGATCCTCGGCATCTTCGCCCTTCTTGTCGAACTCCAGCTTGGGCTCTTCGAGGATCTCGACGCCGGCCGTATCCAGTTCGGTGAGCAGGTCGTCCAGTTCCCGCCCGCCCGGGTAATCCTCGCTCAGCAGGTCGTTGACTTCATCGTAGAGGACAAAGCCCTTCTCTCTGCCCGAGTCCATCAATTGCTTGAGGCGGCCGAATTTTTCTTCCGTTGCCACTCGTTCCCCGATTAATTCTCACCCTGATGGCGGCGTGCTCTGGCTGGCTCCCCTGGCGTGTTCATCGCAAACCGAACGTGTCGCATTTCAGTGTACAACACCATGCTTGGTCCCAGGACTCTGCCCCGTTAGTACTTGCGCCCGGTTAGTACCGAGCCGCCGACTGTTGTGCGCCCGCTAGTGAGCCCCCGCTGACACTCGCCCGGCGCTGGTCGGCCCGCGCGGCGTTTCCCGCTCCAGACGGCCGAGTTCGGCCATCAGGTTCAGCGCTTCCTCCAACCGCCCTTCGCGTTCGGCCGACTTCACCAAGCTTCGCAAGTTGTCCAGGTGGCGCTTGCGGGTGTCGCTCTGCAGCCGGCGCACGCAGGCGCGCGCTTGCTCCCGCAATTCGTCCCCTTCCGTCTCATCGGCGTTTAAGGCTGCATGCAATAGAGTCTGGGCGGGGGCGGCGAGGCGGGCGTCAACGTGGGCCAGTGTCACAGGCGATCCAGTCTCTCGATAGTTCAGATCGGCTTGACGCAGCGCTTCAAAAACTTCTCGGGTGCTGAATTCCTCGGTCACCGACGGCGGAAGCTGCGGTAGGATCTCCGCGCGGGCCTCTTCACCCGACAGCAGAGCGTTCAATAAGATCCGCTCCATCGCTGGAATCGAGACCCGCGGCACTCCGGAGGCGGCCGCGGCGGAAGCGGGAGGCGCGAAGGCCGAGGCGCCGGTGCGATCCGTAGCCGCCTTCTTGAATTGATCCAGAACCAGCCCCTTGTCCAACCCGAGATAGGAGGCCACATCGTCAGCCACCGCGGCGCGCTCGAGTTTGTCGGAGATCTTCTGCACCGCCGGCAGCAGGAACTTGAACGCGGCCACGCGTCCCTCGGCCGAGCGCATGTCGTAGCGGGCCCGCGCGCGGTCGGCGAGCCAGTGGAAGTATCCCGCGGCGGTGTCGAGCGCCGCGCGGTAGGCTTCGGCGCCGAAGCGCTTCGCGAATTCGTCGGGGTCCAGTTTCACGCCGGGCCCCACTTCGGGCGAAGACCCGGGTGCATCGAGCGACACGATGCGCACGTTCAGACCTTCGTCGAGTAACGGCTGAATGGCGCGCTCGGCCGCGTTCGCGCCGGCAGCGTCGGGATCGAAATTGACCGCGACGGTGTCCGCATGACGCCGGATCGCCCGCACCTGCGGCGCGGTGAGCGCGGTGCCGCAGCTGGCAACCACTTCCTTTACCCCGGCCACGTAAACTCCGATCACGTCCATGTATCCCTCCACCAGCACGGCGCGGTTGGCGCGGCGCATGCTCTCGCGTGCGCGGTGCAGGTTGTACAGGACAGATGTCTTCCGGTAGATCGGCGTTTCCGGAGAGTTCAGATATTTGGGCTGGTCTTCATCGCGCAGCGCACGGCCCCCGAAGGCGATCACTTTGCCGGACTCGTTGTGGATCGGGAACATCAGGCGGCCGCGGAAGGAATCGTAATAGCCGCCGGTGTCGCGCTTGCGCACCAGGCCGGAGGTTTCCATCTGCTCGGCGGAGAAGCCACGCTCGGCGAAGATCCGCGCCAGCGTTTGGCCCGATGGGTCCGAATAGCCGAGTTCAAAGGCGTCGACGATCTCCTGGCTCACGCCGCGGCGGGCGAGATAGGCGCGCGGCTCCGCGCCTTGCGGCCCGCGCAGGGCTTCCTGAAATCGCGCGGCGGCTAGCGTGTGCATGTCCAACAATACGGCGCGGAGCTTGGACTCGGCGGTGGTGAATTCGGTGCGCTGCGGAATGGGGATGCCATTGCGCTCGGCCAGCAGCTTCAAGACCTCGGGGAAGGTGAGGCCTTCGATCTCCATCACGAACTTGAAGACGTCCCCGCCCGCGGAGCACCCGAAACATTTATAGAACTGGCGGCCCTGGTGCACGCCGAAGGAGGGCGTTTTTTCCTGGTGGAACGGGCATAAACCCGTGTAACGCCCGGTGGACCCGGAGCGGCGCAGGCGCACGTACTCGCCCACCACTTTCACGATGTCTAGGGAAGACTTGAGCTGCTCGGCGAAATCCATGTTGAAATACGGCTGCGCGGACGGCGCCGGGGGAGACACTTCATCCTAGCGCGTTTTCCGGGGCGTCGCTCAGCATCCTTTCGAACAATTCCATGCTAAAATGATTTTGTGCTTCTGGGGCAGGACAACGGCGTCCAACCGCAATTGGGGGGCTTGGAGGAATTCAAGCGGCGGACTGCGCTGAAACTGGAGGGCGTCCGGTGTCCCGATCATCGCCAGCCGCCCCGGCTTAAGTTTCGCGGGGCTTCGCTGCGGGATGTGTCGGTCGAGATGAGCGGGTGCTGCGCCAAGCTGATCGAGATCGCCAACCGCGCGATCGCGCAACCCTGAATCTTAGCTTACGTAGGCGGGAGTTCTGCGTGAATGCGAGCCCGTCCGGCGGCCTCTTCGCAAGTAGCGGTTGACTTCCTCCAGAGACCCGAAGAAGCCGCGGAAAGACGCCTCCAGGCGTTTCGGACGGCGAAGTTTCTGCCGGAAATCGCGCGAACAGAACTGATCTGTGATGGCGACGACAGCTGTTCCCGCAGGCCGATACTCGTGCGTGCCTTGGGCCCAGGCTGTACCCCCGCTTTCGTCGATCCAAAGCGCCCAGCCCATGGCTTCAGAACGCTTCGCTGCGCACGATGTCCAGAAGGCGGGAGCGGTCGGCTTCGGAAAGTCCGGAGTTTTTCGAGATGTCGGCGCGCGAGGAAAGCTTGCGGCGGTAGCGTCCGAAATATTCTCCGATGTCGCCGCCTAGCTGGAAGGTGTACATGATGTCGGCGAATGCGCCGGTGTGCGGGAGCCCCAGGGCATGGCCGCTTTCGTGCAGGCACGTCAGATACACGATGGCGTCGCGCAATAGCGAATCGGTGCGCGTGGCGGCGGAGATGTCCGGGCCTAGCTGGGTCATATCGGGGCGCACGTGAACCTCCGCGCCGCGCTTGCCGCCCACCACGATCGGAACCGTCTCGCCATATTGCCCGCTCAATCCGTCGGACCACAAGATGCGGATTTGCGCGTCCTCGCGGCGGTTGACGCGTTCCAGCTTGAGCGCGCCGCTGGAGGCCTTTTGCCAGGCTTCCATGGCCCATTGCGCCAGTTGCGGGTCGTCGGCGTGGCAGGCGGTTTCCGGGTGCGTGCAGGGTTCGACGTAGTAGCGCAGGTCGGCGGCTTGCGCGCCGCAAACTGCCGCCAAGAACATCGGCCAGATCGCGCGGCTCGTCATGACGGACCTACTGCGCACCTGATGGGCACCAGATTTCCGCCGCCTCCACCGCCCGGATTACGACAGCTCCCGCTCGCGCACGCTGGGACAAAATGAATTGAGTGGGATCGCCCATCGCGCGGATTATTATACTCCTTTGATTGTTCCGCGAGAAGCCCAGCGTCGTGATCGTGATGGGGTGCGCAACATTGATGCCACCACCGGGATTCGGTCTTTCGCGATCGCCATGGCGTGAGTTACACTGAAGAATTCCGGGGCAACGCACTAAAGCCCTCCATCCAACCAGCAATGAAAATCCATGAATACCAGGCCAAGGCGCTCTTGGCGCGTTACTCGGTCCCTGTGCCGAGGGGCGAAGTTGCGGTGACGGCCGCTGAGGCGGAGGCCGCGACGGCCAAACTCGGCGGGAGCGTGGTAGTCAAGGCGCAGATCCACGCTGGAGGACGCGGCAAAGGCGGCGGTGTCAAAGTCGTCAAGAGCGCCCAGGAAGCGCGTGAAACCGCCGCGAAAATGCTGGGCATGACGCTGGTCACGCATCAGACCGGGCCCGAGGGGCGCGTGGTTCAGCGCCTGCTGATCGAAGAGACTTTGCCTATCGAACGCGAGTTGTACCTGGGGATCGTGCTCGACCGGGCGCAGGGCCGCAATGTGTTCATGGCTTCGGCCGACGGCGGCGTGGAGATCGAAGAAGTCGCCGCGAAGACGCCCGAGCGCATTTTGAAAGAGCTCATCGAGCCCGGCGCGGGTTTGCTGCCGTTTCAGGCGCGCAAGCTGGCCTTCGGCATCGGGATTCCGGGGGCGTCGGTGAATGCCGCGGCGCAAGCCATGATGGCGCTGGCGCGCGCCAATGAAGGGCTGGATGCCACGCTGGCGGAGATCAATCCGTTCATCTTGACCAAGGACGGCAAAGTGTTTGCGCTCGACGCCAAGATGAACCTGGACGATAACGCTCTGTTCCGGCATAAAGATTTGGCGGAATTGCGGGACTTGAACGAGGAAGATCCGCTCGAAGTGGAAGCCTCGAAGTTCGGGCTGAACTACATCAAGCTGGACGGCAACGTGGCCTGCATGGTCAACGGGGCGGGGCTGGCCATGGCGACCATGGACATCGTGAAGTACGCGGGCGGGAGTCCGGCGAACTTCCTGGACGTGGGGGGTGGGGCCAACGCCGAGCAGATCCAGAACGCGTTCCGCATCCTGCTTTCCGATAAGAGCGTGAAGGCGGTGTTGATCAACATCTTTGGAGGCATTCTGCGCTGCGACACCTTGGCCACGGGCGTGGTGGCGGCCGCGCGCGAATTGCAGGTCGCCCTTCCGATCGTGGTGCGTATGGAAGGCACCAACGTCGAGCTGGGACGTAAGATCCTGCTCGACTCGGGGTTGAATTTTACGGTGGCCGACGGCATGCGCGACGCCGCGCAGAAAGTGGTGAAAGCGGCGGCGTAGCCTGAGCGCACAGCGAAGCGTGGTGCGCGGGTAAGAAAAGACATGAGCATTCTCGTAAACAAGAACACGCGCGTGCTGGTGCAGGGCTTCACTGGTAAAGAAGGTACGTTCCACGCCCAGCAGGCCATCGCCTACCACACCAGCGTGGTCGGCGGCGTGACGCCCGGCAAGGGCGGACAACAACATTTGGATCTGCCGGTGTTCGACACCGTCGCCGGCGCGGTGAAGGCTACCGGCGCCAATGCCAGCGTCATTTATGTCCCGCCGCCGTTCGCCGCCGACGCCATCATGGAAGCTGCCGACGCGGGTCTGCCGCTGGTGGTGTGCATCACCGAGGGCATTCCGCAAGCCGACATGGTCCGCGCGTGGGACTATTTGAAGGATCATCCCGCGACGCGCCTGATCGGGCCGAACTGCCCCGGCATCATCACCCCGGGCGAGTGCAAAATCGGCATCATGCCCGCGCACATTCACATGGCCGGTCACGTGGGCGTGGTTTCACGTTCGGGCACGCTGACCTATGAAGCCGTGGGCCAGCTGACCGCGCTGGGGATCGGGCAATCGACGTGCATCGGCATCGGCGGCGATCCCATTATCGGCACCAACCATACCGATGCGATCCGGCTATTCAACGAAGATCCCGAGACGCACGTGATCGTGATGATCGGCGAGATCGGCGGCAGCGCGGAAGAGAATGCCGCGGCTTACATCAGGCAGCACGTGAAGAAGACGGTGATCGGATTCATCGCCGGGCAGACGGCTCCGCCCGGACGGCGCATGGGCCACGCCGGCGCGATCATTTCCGGCGGCAGCGGTAAGGCGTCCGACAAGATGGCCGCCATGCAGGCTGCCGGGATCAAAGTGTGCGCCACACCCGCCGAGATCGGCGAGCAGGTAAAACAGGTTTTATAGGGCTCCTCTACAACAATCTATGGAACGAACATTCGCAATCATCAAACCCGACGCCGTCGCGGCGGGCCAAGCCGGCGAGATCATCGCCGCCATTCAGAAAGCCGGCTTCCGCGTCGTGGGCATGAAGATGAAGCGCCTAAGCCAGCTCGAAGCCGAGAATTTTTACGCCGTCCACCGCGAGCGCGGGTTTTACGGCTCGCTGGTGAAGTTTATGACTGAAGGCCCGGTGGTGGTGATGGTGCTCGAAGCGCCGGACGCCATTAAGAAGTGGCGCGACACCATGGGCGCCACCAACCCGGCCAACGCCGCAGAGGGCACGATCCGCAAGCGTTTTGCGACTTCGATCGAGCGCAACTGCGTCCACGGATCTGACGCGCCGGAGACGGCGGCGGTCGAGATTCCGTTCTTCTTCAGCGCGGCGGAATTGTTGTAGCTCGGACGTCTACGTCGGAGAACTCCGGCCTGGAGGCCGGAGCTACTGCGAATCGATCGTTTACTTGATCCACTGGGCCTGCATGGCCGTGCGATTGAGCTCCGTTCCACGCAAGTACACCGAGGCGATCCGGCGGGTGTTGTTGATATTGTCCAGTGGATTGGCAGTCAGCACCAGAAAATCCGCGCTCTTGCCGGACTTGATGGTGCCGAGCTGGTCGAGTTTCATCAGCTCCGCGGCGGTCTTAGTAGCCGCGACCAACACCTGATTGGGCGTCATGCCGGCGGCCACCATGTCGGTCATTTCCTGATGCGCGCCCCATCCGACGGTATTGTTGGTGTCGGTGCCGAAGCCAATTTTCACTCCGGCGGCGTTGAGCTTGGCTAGATTGCGCGCCTGGATCCCGTAGAACTCGCGCGCCGCTTTCGCGGCCTCGGGCTTCACGTTGGCCACGGACGCGCGCAGCTTTTCGACTTGCGCCGGGAGCAGCGTTTGTGCCGCGAACTTGATGTCGTCGTCGGTGGTCTCACGCTCCGGCAGGTTCGGAATCACGTACACGTTGGGGTGTTGCTTGAACAGCGCGATGACCTCGTCGTCGATGTCGCGGTCGCGGATGCCATGCGCGAAGATGTCGATTCCGGCGCGTAGCAGGTCTTTGGCGTCGGCCAGATAGAAGATGTGCGCAGCCGCGCGCAGCCTGTGTTTGTGGGCTTCGTCGATGATGGCTTTGAAGAGCGCCGGCGTTAGCTTGGGCACGGTGCCGTTGCGGTCGTCCACCCACATCTTGATCAGGTCCACTTTCTTCGCGGCCAGCTCCTGGACGGCCTTGCGCGCTTCGGCTTCGGTGCTCACACCGTAGGCCACGGGCCGCCAGTAATCGGCGCCGGGGCCGGCGTTGGGCATGGCGATGCCGCGGCCCGCGATGCGGAACAGGGCGGCGTTGGGGCCTGGATCGGCGCGTACCTCATATGGAACGTCGCCCGGGTCGATGCCCATGCTCTGCGCCGCGGCGATGCCGTAGTAGGCGTAGCGCTGCAGGTGGTCGATCAGGTTCTCCTTGGTGTAGGTGTCCTTGCCGATCTGGCCGGTCTTGATGATGGTCCAGCCCAGGTGGGTGTGGTCGTCGATGATTGCGGGCATCACGGTTTTGCCGGAAAGATCCACGCGCTTCGCGCCTTCGAGAGCTTTAAGCTCACCCTTCTTTCCGACGGCGGTGAACTTACCGTTTTGAATTACAAAGGCCGAGTTTTCGACCGGCGCGCCGCCGTTGCCGTCGATGAGCCGGGCGCCTTCAAACAGAATCGCGCCGTCGGGCGTTTGGGCGGCGGCGATGCCAACACAAAGTGCCAGGGGGAGCACAGATCGGAGCCAAGTTTGCAGGGAACGCATGTTTTTGATCTTACCAGCGGAATTACTTCCAGGCTTGCCGCAAGGCCGCCCGGTCGACTTCCTGGCCGCGCAGGTAAACCTTGGAGATCTTCTTAGTGTTGGCAATGTCGTCGAGCGGGTTGGCGTCGAGCACGATGAAGTCGGCGCTGCTGCCGGCGTCTAGAGTCCCGTGCCGGGGCAGGCGCAGGAACGCGCCGGAGGTCACTGTTGCCGCCGTCAGTGCTTGCACGGGAGTCATACCCGCCTCGACCATGAGCTGCAATTCGCGATGCGTGGTGTAGGCGTGGAAGTGATCGGGCGCGGCGCCCGAGTCGGCGCCAAAACCAACGCGCGCTCCGGCTGAGTTTAGCTTGGCCAGATTCCGCTGCATGATGCGGTAGGTTTTCTGGGCGTTTTCGACCGCGGCGGCGGGGCGGTTAGCGTAGAACGTGGTCACGCGTGCGACAATCGGCGCCGGTGTTACTTCGCGGTATAGCGGATCGTTCAACCAGGCCGGGGCTGCGGCGTAGGTGCGGCTCTCCGCCAGCGTCAAATTTGGCATCACCAGGACATTCTTTTGCTTGATGAGGGCGACGGTTTCGTCGTCGAGTTCGCGGTCGCGCACCAGGTGAGCGAACCCGTCGATTCCGGCGCGCGCCAGGTCCTTGGCGTCGTCGAGATAATACACGTGGGCGATGACGCGTGCGCCATGTTTGTGGACTTCGTCGATCGCGGCGCGGTAGAGTTCGGGGCTGAGCTTCTTCACCGTACCGTTGCGGTCGTCCACCCAGATCTTGATGAAGTCGACTTTATTGGCGAGTTGCTCCCGCACAGCGCGGCGCGCTTCTTCAGGGGTGGTGACGCCGTACGCGGAAGGCTTGAGCGCCGGATCGGCGGGTCCGGCATTGGGTGCGGCGATTCCGCGTCCGGCCAGGCGGAACAGTACGCCTGCAGTGCGTTCCTGTTCGGCGCGCAGTTCAAGCGGCAGCTTGCCTGGGTCGGTGCCGAGCGTCAGCACGGCCGAGATGCCTGCGTAGGCGTAGCGATGAAGCTGGTCGGTCAAGTTTTCATGCGTGTAGTTGTCCGCGGAATAAACGAGATCCTTTTGATAGCCGATGTGGATGTGGGTGTCGATTAGGGCGGGGATCACGGTCTTGCCGGTCAGATCTACATGCATCGCGGAAGCGGGAGCAGGCACTGCGCCGCGGGCACCCACTGCCGCGATGCGTCCGCCATCCACTAGGAACGCGGAGTTATCGATCGGTGCGCGACGTGCGTCGACGATCAAACGTGCGCCTTCGAATAGGATCGCCTGAGGTGCGGCCGTGAGGCTGGCGGCAGTCAGACATAACGCGAAACTATGGCGGGAGAGTTTCATTGGTGTTTGCCCGGGATCTTCACCCGGATTCGAAACAAATGGGTGCAAGCCGTGATGTACAAACTTTTGCCGTCGGGGTCGCCGAAGGCTTCGTTGGTAGCGACAATGCGCGGGCGAGGCTCTTTCGCGATCAGGGGGAGTTGCAGCGTGCCCAGATGCTTGCCCTCAGGCGAGGTGATCCACAGTCGTTGCCCTGAACAACAGAGTAGACGTTGCCCATGCGGTCCACCTTGATACCGTCGTTGCCTGCGTCGATGAACACGGTGGGGTTGGCGACGGTGTCGTCGGGCAGGAGGTCGTAACGCAGCGTCTTGCGGAAGCCCGCGGTCACGTACAGATGCTTTTCGTCGGGTGAAAGTGCAATGCCATTGGGCGCTTCGCCGGCGTGATCCTTGTCGCCGCCGAGCAACGTCACCTTGCCGTCCTTTATGAGGTAGAAGCCGCTGAACGGCAGTTCACGCAACGGGCCGGCTGCGCCGCCACGTAATCCGTTCACGGTGTCGGTGAAGTAGACCGCGCCATCCGACTTCGCGGCGATGTCGTTGGGTCCGCTGAAACGCTTGCCTTCGTAGCTGCCGGCCAACAGCGTGCGGGTCCCGTCCTTTTCCAAACGCACTACGTTGCGGTCGGCCATGGCCGTGATGAGGAGGCGGCCTTGTGGGTCGAGCGTGAGTCCGTTCGATCCGATTAAAAGGATCGCGACTCGGCCTCCGGTGATGGTCTGTTGACCGACGTTCAGATTGTCCTTGCCGGTGAACCCGCTGTTTTCGAGATACACCGAAAGCTCGCCCCGGGCGCTGAAGGGAGCGGCCGGGGCCCACTTGTAGATCACATTCGCCGCGCAGTCGCTGAATAGGAGATAGCCATTGTTGCCTTGCCTGACCCACACCGGGCCTTCGGTCAGGCCAAAGTGCTCGCCGAGCACGTCCAGTCTTGCGTTGGGAGCGATGATTTGATCCAGGGCTGGATCGAGGCGGATGATTTTGAAGGGGCGCTCCGCCGGTGGCTGTGGCGGAGGCTGCGCGGGCACAAGTCCGAGACACACCAACAGCGCTGCCAGTTTGTTCCCGTGGTTCATTTCGTCTGCACGGGGCCCGAGGCTGGCAGATCCGTGGAAGCGGTCCGGCGCTTAAATCTCCAGTGGCCGTTTTCGCGGATCAGAGTGTCGTCATAGCGGCCGCCTTGGGCAATGACGGGCTTCTTGTCTGGACCCGGAACCACGAACGCCCAGCGCGACCACGCAGTGGCCGAGTCACCGTGAACGTCGATTTCGAAGTTCGACAGCAAGTGATAGTTGTGAGCGGTGTTCGGCCCGGGGATGCTTTTCTCCATGAAGGCCTGGATCGCGGCGGGGCCCTGGACCGTGCCGAGTCCTCCTACCCATTCGCCATCCTTCGCAAATAGGTGCGAATACGACGCGAAATCGCGGGCGTCGAGAAAACGGCCATACTCGATGAGCACCGTGCGAATCTCCTCGATATCTTCCATGCGCTGCAAACGGGCTTCGATGGACGCCGGCTTCGCCGGGGTCTTGGTTTGAGCCGCAGCTGCCGGTAGCAGTGCGAGCGCAACGATCGCGAATGGCTTTGAATTGAACATACGGGAACCTCCGGCCACCTATTTCATCTCCGCAATGAACGCGTCCACTTGTTGTAGCGCCAGTCCGTTGGGCGCCCAGCGGAACTCTGTCGCCAGTGTTTTCGAGATCGCTTCCTTGCTCTGGCGCTGCCGCACCATGCCGCCAACGCGGTTCCGCATGGTCTCAAAGTTGGACTTGAATTTCAAGATGCCGTCGCGGTTGGAAATGGGGCCGTGGCCAGGGATGGCCGTGTCGAAATCGATGCCCAGCACGCCGTCCAGCGTCCTGGTCCAGTCCAGGGCGCTGCCGCCGTTGGCGTAATCGATGAAGGGCTGGGGCGGATTGGTCAGAAACAGATCTCCGGTGTGAATCGCTTTCTGCGCCGGAAAGTACATGACCACGTCGCCGCCGGTGTGCCCGCGCCCGTAATGGCGCGCGCGAACCTCTTTGCCTCCGAGAAACAGATCCATTTCATCGGTGAAGGTGACGCGCGGCGCGCCGGGCTGATTCAGCCGGAGCATGTTGACGCGGACCTCGCGATGGGCGATGATTTCGGCGGTCGCCAGGAACTTCGCGTTGCCGCCCGCATGATCGTCGTGCTGATGGGTGTTGAGCACGTACTTGACCGGCTTGGCGGTGAGCGATTGCACCTTGGCCATGATCTCGTTGTGGTTCCGGTCGAACATATCGTCGACGAGGATTACGCCTTCGTCGGTCAACAGCACAGCCACATTTCCACCGCCGACGCCTTGCGCCATGCCGATCACGTACAGGTCGTCTTTGATCTTCTGAACGGCAAGTTGCGTCGCGGGCGGCGGATTTTGGGTGTAGGCCACCCACACGCCCCCAAACGTGACCACCGCCGCGAAGGACCGCACCAGCATGCTTCGGCGCATACGGGTAGTATACTGGCTGTTCGCGGGAGGCGCGTATGAAATCGACATCGATCGCCGTTGTTCTGCTGCTGGGCTTACCGGCGGCGGGCCTATGGGCTGCCGGAGGGCCGGACGCTAAGACTGTCATCGCCGGTGCGACGAAAGCTCTCGGCGCAGACAATCTCAAGACCATCGAATTCTCCGGATCGGGCTATGATTTCGCCATTGGGCAAGCGCCCAATCCGAGTTCCCCGTGGCCTCGCTTCAACGACAAGACCTACACGCGCGTGATCAATTTCGACGCTCCAGCTTCGCGCATGCAAAGGATTCGCACGCAGGCCGAGAATCCTCCGCGCGGCGGCGGCCAGCAGCCCATCGTCGGCGAGCAGCAGCAGACCCAGGTGGTCGCCCCGGGATCGCCGCTGGCCGCGACGCTGTGGGACGACCTGATGATGTCGGTACCCTACGGATTCCTGAAAGCCGCGGCGGCGGCCCCGGACACGAAGGTGAGTTCGAAATCCATGGGCGGCAAGAAATACACCGTGCTGACGTTCACCGCTACCAACAAAGCCGCGGCCAGTGGATACCTCAACGGCGACAGCGTGCTCGAGAGAGTCGAGACCAAGATCGACAACACCGTGCTGGGTGACATCCTCTTTGAAACCGCGTTCACGGATTACAAGGACTTCGCGGGCCTCAAATTCCCCACGCGCATCGTGCAAAAGCAGGGCGGATATCCGGTGCTCGATCTGACGATTACGGATGCGAAGCCGAATGTTCCGGTAAACATCCCGGCGGTGCAAGTAACGCCCGCCCCGCCCCCTCCGCCCGCGCCTACGGAAAAGCTGAGCGACGGAGTGTATCTGATCCTGGGCGGCTACGCCGCTCTGGCGCTGGATTTCGGCGATCACATTGTAGTGGTCGAAGGTCCGCAAAGCGACCAGCGCGCCGACGCCGTCATCGCCGCCGCCAAGCAACTGATTCCCGGCAAGCCCATTAAATATGTTGTGAACACGCACGCGCACTTCGATCACGCGGGCGGCCTGCGCGATTTCGTCGCCGAGGGCGCGACCGTGATTACGCACCAGATGAACAAACCGTATTACGAGAAGGTGTGGGCCAATCCGCACACGCTGGTTCCCGACCGGCTGGCTCAGCATCCGCGCAAGCCCACGTTCAAGACCGTCGCCGAACAAATGGAACTCACCGGCAATGGCCATACGCTGGAGTTGTATCACATGCAAAATTTCCTGCACAACGACGGCATGCTGATGGTGTATCTGCCCAAGGAAAAGATCCTCCTGGAGGCTGACGCGTTCAATCCGCCCGCGCAGCGCATCACGCAGACGCCCGCGACGATCAGCCCGTATAACCAGGCCCTGGTGGCCAACATCGACCGGCTCAAGCTGGACGTGCAACGGATCATTCCAGTACACTATCCAACCGATAATCGCGTCACCACGACTGCCGAGCTGATGAAGGCGGTCGGCAAGTAGCGCGTATGAATCGCAGGACGTTTATGCGGTCGGCTACGGTTGCTTGTGCGAGTAGCATAGCGGCGATGCGGCGGGCGCGCGGCCAGGGCGCAACCAGTCAAGCCAAATCCGTGCAGACTCCGGTATTGGACATCGCTTATCAGGAATCCGGTCCCAGCCAGGGATTCCCGGTGATCCTGTTGCACGGCTTCCCCGACGATGCTCACGCGTATGATGATGTCGCACCGCCGTTAGCCAGGGCCGGCCATCGCGTACTGGTTCCGTATCTGCGTGGCTATGGTCCGACCAAATTCCGCGACGCGCAAGCACCGCGCATGGCCGAGCAGGCGGCGATCGGCCAGGACGTGATCGATCTCGCGGATGCCTTGAAGCTCGATCGCTTCGCAGTCGCGGGCTATGACTGGGGGGGACGAGCGGCGGCCATCGCGGCGGCGCTGCATCCCGAACGCGTGCGCGCAGCGGTTCTGATTGGCGGCTACAGCATTCAGGACACGGTGAACCCATCCCAGCCCGGCTCGCCCGAAGGCGAAGCGAGGCTCTGGTATCAATGGTATTTCAACACCGAGCGCGGACGCGCCGGACTCAAGGCCAACCGCCGCGCGCTGTGCAGACTTCTGTGGCAGACCTGGTCGCCGAGCTGGCGCTTCACCGACGAGACTTACAACCGCACCGCGCCATCGTTCGACAACCCCGATTTCGTCGATTGCGTGATTCACTCCTATCGCCATCGCATCGGGAACGCTCCGGGCGAGGCTCGCTTCAAGACGGTGGAAAAGCAACTCGCCAAACGCCCCAAGATCCAATGTCCGTCGATCACACTGTACGGATCGGACGACGGACTCGCGCGCCCGCCCGCGGAATCGCCGCCCGCCGAGCGCGCCGTATTCCCCACACTGGTCGCGCGGCGCGTGGTCCAAGGTGCGGGACACTTTATGCCTCGCGAAAAGCCCGAGGCCGTTTCGTCGGCGCTGCTGGAACTGTTGGCGCGATGAACCTCGCCGCAATTCTGGTTGCCCTGCCAGGCGGTGCAGGCCGCGAGGGAAAGCACGCACCACTTGAACGCGTCGGCGAAGACCGTTTTGTCCAGGGACCGGGCGCGGATCTGCGCGGGGTCCTGCGATTGTATGCGTGGCTCGCGGAACCGGAAGGCGCCCGCAAGTAAGTTCAAATTTGAGCCAGGCTGATCCCGCCGTTCCTGGTGGCGACTTTAAGCGTTGCGCCTGCGCTGGGCGAGTTCTCCGGAACCAATATCACGTTTATACGCTGGACCTGCGCGGGCACGGCAACAGCCAGAGTCACGTCCAGCTTGCGCGGCCTGCTGCCCTCGACCGCACCGCCCAAGTCCGACTGAATTCCGCCATTCACGCTTTCAGCTTGAATGCGGGCTTGGAAATTGGTGGGAACCGATATCGCCACACCACCATTCCTGGTCTCCAGGTCGAGGTGGCGCCCCTGCCAGTTGTTCCCCGCCACCGTCAGCCGCACCGGTCCATTCCTAGTTTTGCCCGTAACGTCTCCCGCGACCCTCTTGAGTTCGAGCGGTCCGTTCCTCGTTCCGAGATCCATACGTCCGGTTACGTCCCAAACCGAAATCCCGCCATTAACCGCCGTAATCTTAAGATCGTGGGTTTGCGGCGCGAAGATCTCGTAGCTTACCGACCAATATGAATTGTTCGAAAACCCAGGGCCGGTTGCGGCAATCCGCCCGGCCGCACTGTCAACGTGGATCTGCGACAGCGCCAAACTGGCATCGGAGTCCGAGCCGCCCCACGCCTCTACGCGCGCCCGCACCAGGACATCGCTTCGGGTCCAGCCCTTGACCGAAACGCTGCCGCGCCGGCCGACGTCTAGGGTCAATTGCCCGACGCTCGCCAGCGTCTGTTCTCGCATCTCGCACTTGCCTGCCCACAGGTCGAGGTCGCGATCCTCGCAGTTCAATTGTTTTTCGCGATTGTCCTGCAGTTGGCCAAATGCTCCGGAAACCGTCAAGACCGTCAGCCCGATCCATGCGAAAATCGCCTTAACCATGGAGTTGTCTCCTCGCCTTCTTGCCGAACCCTGCTGGCGGGTTTGACGTCTGAAGCGCAAGAAGGTTAGTCGGCGGCGTAAAGTGATCGAGGCTTTGAGGCCGTCGGCTAATCGGCCGCGCGTGGTGGTATGCTGTCCCACATGTTGACTCGAACTTTGCATATCGTTCTCGCCGCGGCCGCGCTGGTCGGCCTGGCCGCGGTTCCTTCGTCCCAAGCGCAGACGAAGAAGCCCGCGCCCCCTAAATCGCTGCGGCTGTATGTTCTCGATTGCGGAAGGATCGAAGGCGTGAGCGCGACCGCGTTCGGTTTCAAAGAAGGTGACCTCGCGACCTCGAAGATGATCACGCCATGCTTCCTGATCGTGCACCCGCGCGGCACGATGATGTGGGACGTTGGCGAGATCGTCGACAGCGCGGTCAAAGGTCCCAACACCAAGCAGGGAGCGTTCATTGTCGACCAGCCGCTGCTGCCGCAGCTCGCGGCGCTGGGGTACACGCCCGCCGATATCACGTATCTGGGGCTCTCCCACTATCACGGCGATCACGTGGCCAACGCCAACTACTTCGCCGGCTCCACGTGGATCGTGCAGAAGGTGGAACACGACGCCATGTTTGCGCCACGCCCCCCCGATCAGAAAAAGGGAGCCGGGAGCGTCGCCGACTCGGCGCTCTTCAACAAGCTGGAGCAAAGCAAGACCGTGCTGCTCAACGGCGAGGATCACGACGTGTTTGGCGATGGCACGGTGATGATCAAGTTCTCGCCGGGGCACACGCCGGGGCACCAGTCCTTGTACTTGAAGCTCGCCAAGACCGGGCCGGTGCTGCTGTCCGGGGACTTGTATCATTACCCCGAGGAGATGACGCTGAAGGTCGTTCCGTCGTTCGACTTCAACAAGGAGCAGACGGCTAAAAGCCGGGCAGCGATCGAGGACTTCGTGAAAAAGAACAACGCGCAGTTGTGGATCCAGCACGACTACACGGCGGGCATCAAGCGCAAGAAGGCACCCGAGTATTACGATTAGGGCCATGCGGGGCAGGCAATCATATCATGCGTGCCGCCGGTTTTCAGCCGGCGTTTAGTCGTTCGGTCCCTTGCGCCGCAGAGCCGACTTTCAGCCTGAGGGGCTAAGAATGCCGAGCCGCGGTCTGCGCGGCGTTTGCCTGAATTGTAACGCCCAACGCCTCACAATCGGTTCGCAGCATCTCCCAAACCAAATCCTCAAGGCTGGCCTTGGGCCGCCAGCCCAGAGCGGCCCGCGCCTTGGACGCGTCGCCCTGCAGCGTAAACACTTCGGCGGGGCGGAGCAGGGAAGGATCGGTGACCACGTAGTCGTGGTAATCCAAGCCGGCATACCCAAACGCCAAGCTCAGGAAATCGCGGACCGAGTGCATTTCGCCGGTAGCCACGACGTAGTCGTCCGGCTGGGGCTGCTGCAGCATCATCCACATGGCCTCGACGTATTCGACGGCATGGCCCCAGTCCCGCCGCGAGTCCAGATTCCCCAGCCGAAGCTCCGTCTCCAACCGGGCCAGAATACGCGCAATCCCCGAGGTAATCTTGCGCGTGACGAACTCGTAGCCCCGCCGCGGCGATTCGTGGTTGAACATGATCCCGGAACTGGCGTGCAGGCCATAAGCTTCCCGGTAATTCCTGGTCAGGTGGAAGCCGCAGACCTTGCTGATGCCGTAACTTGACCGCGGATGAAAAGGAGTGGTCTCGTTTTGCGGGAACTGCCCGGCCATGCCGAACATCTCGCTCGACCCGGCGAAATAAAAGCGGCATTGCGGCGCCAACTGCTTCAACGCGTTCAACACATAGTGCGTGCCGTTGATGTTGGTGTTGAAGGTGGAAAACTCATCGTCGAAGGCGTAAGTGACGAAGCTCTGCGCGGCCAAGTGATAGCACTCATCCGGCAGCACCTTGGCGACCGTCTCGTGAACGCTGGCGTAGCTGTCGATGGAACCGGCGTGAAGCTGCAGCCGGCCGCGAATCCCGGCCAGCCGCGACAGCCGGTGTGCCGGATCTTCCAGGGCCACGCGGCGGACCATGCCATGGACCTCGTAGCCCTTCTGAAGCAACAGTTCCGCCAGGTAGGAGCCATCTTGGCCAGTAATGCCAGTGATTAGGGCACGCCGGGACATATCATGTTATAGTATCGATGATTACGCTGGTGCCGCGCCAATCAAAGTGCGCGCGCTTCGCGGGTCGATGAGCCGATCCCTCTAGATCCCCGACCCTTTCATGAGCGAATTGGGCAAATTCTCCTCTCCGCCGGACGGTGCTCCTTCTGCTCTCGCGCCGCCGGGGATGGAGTGAGGACCCTTGCGCCACCGGTGATGGTGGACGCGACCCCTCTTCTGCAACGCAGCGGAGGAGTCAAGAATTACGTCTTTTACTGGCTCCAGCACCTCCAGCGCTCCGCCGGTTCGATCCGGATGTATCCGTTTCTCCGGGAACTGGAGGAGTTGGACCACGAACGATCCATCGAGGGAACGCTAGGGACCTTGGTCCGTTTGGCCTTTGCGCACTTCGCCAATGTGGACCACAATCGAGTCCTGAATCTGGTCGCCCGCCGCGTCGAATTGTTCCATGTATCGAGCAACCAGGTGTACAACCCTCCCACCAATACCAAGCTGTCGGCGACCGTGTACGACATGACGTGCTGGTTGGTTCCCGGCATGCACGAGGCGGATACGGTCGCCTGGGCGAAAAGGTTCGCGGACCGCGTGCTCCAACGCGCCGATGGAGTCATCGCCATCTCCGAGAGCACCCGGCGGGACGTCATCGAAATCCTGGGACTGCCTCCAGAACGGGTGACCGTGATTTATCCCGGGATTCCGGAGGCCTTCTTCACGGTGACCGCGAGCCAAGTGGACGGCGTGCGGACGCACTATGACCTGCGACGCGAATACATTCTATTTGTCGGGGTGATGGAGCCGCGCAAGAATCTACCCCGGCTAGTGGAGGCGTATCAAAGCCTGGCGCCCTCCCTCCGCGAGGAGTTCGAGCTGATCTTGGCCGGGCCCATCGGGTGGATCGAACCGCAGGAGTTAGCGAAAATCCTGGCGCCCGGCACAGGGATTCGTCATTTGGGGTACGTCCCGGAGAAGGATATGGCGCCTTTGACCGCCGGCGCGACCGTCATGGCTTACCCTTCGCTGTACGAGGGCTTCGGGTTCCCGGTGGCGCAAGCCATGGCCGCCGGCGTGCCCGTAGTGACGTCGGGCATTTCCTCACTGCCGGAGTTGGTCGGCGACGCCGGGGAATTGGTGGATCCCAACAGCGTGACCGAGATTCGCGATGCGCTCGCGCGGGTTCTGACCTCGCCAACTTCGCGCTGCTCGATGGCCCAGAAGGGCCGCGAACGGGCGCGCGAGTTCAGTTGGGACCGCTGCACCCGGATGAGCCTGGAGTACTTTGAGACGCTCCTGGGAAGATCGTAGGCTCCGATTTGGGATCGCCCGCTGTTAACGCGACTGCGCGGCATGCCGGCAGAATTCGACGCCAGGAATCACTCGACCGGCAGAATCCGCCCCGCCGGACTCATCACCGCGCTGAAGCCGATACGGATCTCCGGATTGGCCGGCACATTGGCCGGAAGCTGCAAATTAATCTGGTACAGTCCGGCGAAGCCCGGCGTCACGCCCGCGTACAGAATCTGATGCGGATCGACGGGTGCGCCGTTCAGGAGCAGGCGAAAGTCCGCCAGATTCGCCAGCGGCGCGGCCGAAGTCGCGAGCTGATCGGGAACGGCGGCGGGCGAGGTCGGTCCCAGACCGGTTGCGTACAGCACGACGACTTCGCCCCCTTTGGCCGGCGCCGCGAGCGTCACCGGCGGGCCGTTGCCATGCGTGGCGATCACGGTCTGCGCATCGGCCTGGAATAGCGCGGGCGCGGCCGGACCCAGCATAATGCTCACCGGCGGACCGGCCAGCCCGCTGTTCGCCAGTTGCACCGTCGCCGGACCCGCGATCAGCGAGGAAGGAATCAGCACGTTCACCTGCCCGGGCGACACATAAAACATGTCCGCCAGGATTTGATTGATCACCACGCGCACCGCCCCGCCGGCCAGCGCCGTCGGCAGCTTGCCCGCGAGGATATCGTTGGGTCCGATGGCCACAGTCGCGTACGCCAGGTTGACGCCGTAGATCGATATGAAGGTGTTGGGCGCGTACAGTCCGGCCGTGTCCGAAGCCGAGTTAGCGATGCTATCCGGCGTATAATTCGGGTATCCTGGCAGGCTCGATTGGGCCAACGCCGATGGAGCGAACAAGGGCCCCATCAGCAGAGCTGGCGCAAGAAATCGGATCATGCATCTTTAGGGTGCGGAAACGCGCCGGGTTTTCTCAACCGCCTGCGCCAGCACCAATTCGAGCATGTGCGGAATCTCAAACACCGCCCGGTTTTCGATGCGCGCCACGGCGGTCTGGAACTCCGCCAGTTCACGTTCCATCCGCTCCACCGCGCCCCGGATTCCGTGGAAATTCTTCAGCACCAGCCCGGCCCCGTGTTCCAGCACCCATTCGGCGTTGTAACGTTCCTGCACCAGCGTCCAGGCATTGCGCTCCAGGATCACCGGCAGCCCCATCGCCACCGCCTCGCTGATGCTGCCCGGTCCCGGCTTGCCCACGAAATAATCCGCCAGGCGCATGAAGTACGGCACCTCCGAGGTAAACCCTTCAACAAATCGCGGGGCCTTTGCGGGCAGCGCGCGCAGGCGGGCGGCGAGCGCCTCATTCCGCCCGCAGATGAAGATCAGTTGACGATCCTCCAGGCTTCGAGCGATCTCCAGCATCACCGGTGACCCCTGCCCTCCAAACATCACCAGTCCCGTCGGGCGTTCCGGATCGAGCCCCAGCTTGCGCCGCTCATCCCTCCGCTCCACCGCACGGTCCACCGCTGGTTTCTCATAAAACTTCGGCCGCAGAATCATCCCCGACGTGCGAAAAACCCGCTCCTCGGAGTAACCCAGCGCGCGCGCCTGCTCGACGGCCTTGGCCGTGCCGCAAACCAGCCATTGTGGCTGTTGTTCCATCCAAAAGTGGGGCGGATAGTCGGCAAAATCCGTCAAAATGGTCACAAATGGGACGCCCGGCCGCGCCCCGGCCAAGCCCTGGCACATGGCGCGATTGAAATTCGGCACTAGCGAAACCACCAAGTCCGGCCGCGTGCTCTTCCAGCGTTGCTCCAGCAGCCGCACGGTGGCGCCGTGGTACAGTCGGATCACACCGTGCATCATGCGCAGTCCGCACTTCGAGCCGATGGTCCAGCCCGAAGCCAGCATCCGGTTGTAGATGTCCTCCAGGCGTATGCCGGTCGCCTTTCGGAATATATCCAGCCGGTCCAGCACCTCCTGCAGGTTCACCAGCCGTATGTCCCACGGTCGCCCCTGCTGCTCGATCACGGCCTTCAACGCGGTGGCGGCCGAGCGGTGCCCCCCGCCCGCGTCGAAATAGATGAAATCAACTTTTGTCACAAATGTTTTATAGCAGCGTCACCGGGGTGTCATGCAAGGGCAGTAAAAGGGTATCAGAGCGCACAGGCGCAAGTCCGTTGCGCGAGTTGAAATCAGAGCGCACAGGCGTAAGTCCGTTGTGCGCGGGTAAGAATAGAGCGCACAGGCGTGGTCCGTTGTGCGCGGGTAAGAAACAGAGGCTTTAGCCTATGGCGACTTCTTCCTCCCCCGAAGCCCATCGCCTGGTGCAAGTCCCGGCCCACATGTCTTCCGCCGTGCGGCATGTGGCAACCTGGCTCGACACCCGCGACCATCGCGTAATGCTCCGTCTGAACCACTGGCGTCCGCCCCGTTGGATGCGCCTGTGGATGATCGCGGCCACTCGCGGCGGCGACGGCTGGCTGTGGTACGCCATGGGCCTGACCGTGGCCCTGTTCGGAGGCGCGGACCGCATCGGCGCTCTGGCCGCCGCCGGCTTGTCCGTGAGCCTGGGCATCGCCGTGTTCCTGAAACTCAAGCGCTCCATCGGCCGCCGCCGCCCCTGCACGCTGGAGCCGCATTGCTGGGCCACACTGTTGCCGCCGGACCAGTTCTCGTTCCCCTCGGGCCACACCATCACCGCTTTCGCCGTGGCGTTGGCGCTGGGATCGTACTATCCCGCCATGCTGCCCGGCCTGCTGTTCTGCGCCGCCAGCGTGGCCCTGTCGCGCATCCTGCTGGGAATGCATTTTCTGACGGATGTCCTAGCCGGCGCCGCTCTGGGAGCCGCGCTAGGCGAGCTGTGCGCGACAGTCCTGCGCCGCCTCCCTCTGTAGGATGTGGGGCAGGCTGGCAGCCTGCGGCGGGTTGTAAACCCGCCTCTTCAATTCGCTTCCATGCGCGCCAGCGTTTCGGCCAGCAGCGCCGGAAAATTCACCCCGCTCTCCGACCACAACTGCCGACGCTCCAGCGGCACTGCCCGCTCGATCTCGTTCACCAGGTGCAGCAAGCTCTTGAGATTCGACTGGCTCATGCGCAGCGTGCCCGCAACGCCCGCCTGCGGCAGATACAGCGCGTCCAGACCGAACTCGATGCGCAGATGGTCGCCGTTTTCATTGTCGAATTCCGGCCCGAAGCACACCAGCAGCACCGGGGCCGGACGCAGCTCCCAGCCCTTGTCGCCGTGCTGCCACAGGTCCCATTCGGCTTCCACTTCGACCGAGCAATCCGGGTGACCGAACTCGCTCGCCGCCGCCACGATCTCGGCCGGTGTAGTGCCGGGTAGGAAATCGCGTTCCGCCAGCGCCGGCTCGGCATGCTCGACCGCGTAAATCCGCAGCAGCGCCCCGCGCCGCGCGAGTTTCGAAAACGGAAACAGCGCCAGCATAGTTTCGAAATGCCGCAACATAGTCGCGCCCGAATACCCGCGCACCCAGCACGAAAGATACAAGCGGTCGCTCATCGATTTCACGATTGTATCGTCAAGCAGGCTCTAAGAGCACTTCCACTGCTATAATCGCAGCCAGAGGTACCCATGCCGATCCATCAGCTGCTTGCGGGACCCAAACGAATCGCGGTTCTTCTTTTGGGAGTGTGGATGGCCTTCGCGGCCACCCCGGTGTGGGCACAACAACCACCCCCCGAAGCGCCACCGCCCGCTCTGCCTCCACCTGGGCAGACGCTCTCACCTGATCAACTCAATGACCTGGTCGCCCCCATCGCCCTTTACCCGGACGAACTCCTGAGCCAGATCATGGTGGCCTGCACCTATCCGCTGGAAGTGGTGGAAGCGTACCAGTGGCGGCAACGGAATCCCGCGCTGAACGGCCCCGCCTTGACGCAGGCCGCGCAACAGCAGAACTGGGACCCCAGCGTGCAAGCTCTGGTGGTGTTTCCGGATGTGCTGAAGCGCCTGAATGACGATGTCACCTGGACCACCAACCTGGGGAACGCATTCCTGGCCCAGCAGCAGGACGTCATGAATGCCGTGCAAGTCATGCGGCAGCGCGCCCAGCAAGCCGGCCGGCTGCAATCCACACCGCAACTCAACGTGGCGACGACCAACGAAGGCGGTCAGCCGTACATCGGCATCGAGCCGGCCGATCCCAACGTAATGTATGTGCCCGTATACGACCCAGCGTGGATTTGGGGACCTCCCCTCTGGTACCCCTACCCGCGCTGGTTTTGGCCCCCCCGGAGCTTCCTGGCGGGCGGCCTGTACTTCGGCTTCGGAGGCGGAATCAATGTCGGTCTCTTCTTCGGAGCCGGTTGGCACGGATGGGGCGGATGGGGCTGGCATCCCGGATGGGGGAACCGCACCGTCATCGTGAATAATACCTTCATTCACCAGAACAATTTCAACGCCAGTCATCTGGGCAATGCGCATGGCACCAGCGTGTGGACCCACGATGCGGAACATCGTCAAGGTGTTCCTTACGCCAATCAGAACGTCCGGAATCAGTATGGCGGCGACGCGCGCCAGAACGTGGCGCCGCGCTCGATTCCAGAAGCGGCGCGGAACGCACCTGGGCAGACGTCCGAGCGGATGGGCAATCGCAACATCCCCAGCAATCCTCCTCCCCGCCAGCAGAGTCGTGGCGCTTTTGGCGGAATGCAGAACGGCTCGGCTGCCACCACCCATTCCGAGCATGGAATGTCCAGCCTGGGACCGAGCCGCAGCGCTCCCATGCCCAACCGCAGCGCTCCCGCGCAGAGATCCGCGCCGGCGCCCAGGTCTGCCGCGCCGTCACGAGGGGCACCCTCCGGCGGCGGCGGACGCCGATAGGAGGCCGCCATGACACGCATGACCCCCACGACCCGCACGACCAGGACCCACAGGATGATGACAAACGCGACGAAGCCGATAAAGCCAATGACCCTGATTATGGCCGTGGCCGCGCTGCTCCTCGCGCTGCTCCCTACGCTGCTCAAAGCCCAGCAGGCCGGCGAGCAGTCCTTTGCGACTCCGCAGGCGGCGGCGCAGGCCCTGGTTGACGCCACCGGGAAGAACGACACCGCGGCCCTCATGAAGATCTTCGGTCCGCAAGGCGCGGACATTGTGCAATCCGGCGACCCCGCCGACGACAAGGACTCCCGCGCCGAATTCGCCGCCCGCGCACGCGAGAAAATGAACGTTCAAATGGAGCCCTCCAATCCCGATCGCGCCATGATTATCGCCGGCAATCAGGACTGGCCGTTCCCCGTTCCGTTACTGCGCAACAAGGCCGGCCAATGGTATTTCGACACCATGCGAGGCCGGGTAGAAATTCTCGCCCGCCGCATAGGGAACGACGAACTGGCGGCCATCGACGTCTGCCGCGCTTACGTGGAGGCGCAAATGGAATACGCCTCGCGCGATCGCGACGCCAACGGCGTTCTCGAATACGCGCAGAAAATCGCGAGTTCTCCGGGGAAAAAGGACGGTCTGTTTTGGGAGGGCGAGCCGGAAAATCTGGTCCCCAAAGCGTTCGCCGACGCCGCGGCGGCCATGTTTGCGGAGGGCAAAAAGCCCAGTCCCTACCACGGCTACTATTTCCACATCCTGAAAGCTCAGGGCGCCGACGCCCCCGGTGGCGCGCGGACATATATGGTGAAGGGGCAAATGATCGGCGGCTTCGCGATGCTGGCTTACCCGGCGGATTACGGCGTGTCCGGCATCAAGACCTTCATCGTGAACCACCGCGGGGTCGTCTACGAAAAGGACCTTGGCCCGGCCACCGGAACGTCGGCTCCGCAAACGACCCGCTTCAATCCGGACAAGACCTGGAAGCCGATCCAAGGCGAATAGTCACCCGGCTGGCCCGTGCACGCCGCGCGGCCACGGTCAACGCGAGCGCAGCCCGAGCGTCGGCCAAAACTTTCCCAACGGCCATAGACTCGGCTCGGACAGACGCAGCACCGACCCGGGGGGTGTCGAGACATCCATCACCACGCCCAGGAAAGCCTGGCTCATCTCTTCCCAATTCTGATCCCCCCAGCGGACCTCTTTTGAAGGATCGGGATTGAACCGGTTGTTCGCCGAGTTATCGAAATGCGAGATCCCCACAACGCGCGTGCCGGCCGGCAGCGGGATCGGCTTCGCGAAGTCGTACCCAAGCTGCCATGCGAAGTCGAATTTCCCCTTGAATACGGTCTCCGATACGCCCGCGGGCGAGATCAGACGCAGCTCGTAGTCCTTCCCCCGCAGGTGCATGTGCGGCTGCACGTAAGCCAGCTTGACGTCCGCCCGCACCGTAGCCTCGCTCACCACTTCAGCGTTGCGATCGCCCGGAGGAATCACCAGATCGTAAGCCGAAGGCCCGGTCAAGTAAACGTACCGCGCCGCCGGGGGGTGTTTCGCCAGCACCAAACCGAGCTTGGATACATCCGTAGCAGGCTCCCCCGCGGCCGTGTAATGCAGCTCGAACACTAAGTCCGATCCCTTCGGCACAAACTTCGCCGCGCCGTCGATGTCGAAGCGTTGCGCGCCCAACCCGGGATTGAACTTGCCCAGGATCTCGTTCCCCTCCGCCACTCGGTTCTGGCCCATCACCTCCGGCTGAGTTTCATCCTCGTAAGCCTCGCCCGGCGTCGCTCGTTTCATCCAGTGCGATCCCGGCGGCCGCACCCACACTTTCCCGTGATGCAAGACCCGAGGATTCCCCGGACGCATTTCAGCGGCCTCGATCCACATGTCCGCGGGGAACTGGGTCTTGACCAGGATGAACTTGTAGTGGATCGTACCGGTCGCCGGTATCGAAACCGGTTTCGGCAACTCCACCACGACGTCGGGCTGGATGTTCCAGCCATTCTGAAACCGCAGCTCCGGTGGCGCATCTTTTTTGAGACCCTCCGGCGCCCCCTGATCGGCCCAAGCCACCAGCGTGCCGATCTCGGCGTCGGTCAAACGGCGGTCATTCGAAAAACGACCGTACTGCGATTCGGCGGACCACTCCAAATCGACGAACCAGGGAGGCATCCTCCGGGTCGCCACCGCGGCCTTGATGGCCTTGGCCCAGGGCCGCGCGTCCCGGTAGGTGAGCAGGGACATGGGCGCCACTTCACCAGGACGATGGCAACCCTGACAGTGCTTCTGGAAAATCGGAAGCACATTTTTGTTAAATGTGACTGAATTACCGGTCACCGGGCCACTCGGGTTCGTGGCGGCCATGGCCGCAATCCCCATCCAGCAACCAATCAGGACTCGCACCTCTAGCCACCGTGGTGGTGGCCGCCCCCATCGCCGCCGCCATCGCTACCGCCCGCGGCGTCCAGCACGGACTGCACTTGCGAGATGACCGTGCCGATGCCGCCGGCCACACTCGGCATCAGTGCCCCCGCGGTAAGGGAGGCGAGACCGCACAACAGTGCGTACTCGATCAGGTCCTGAGCCAGCCGATTTTTCCAAAACCGCCGCAGTGCGAGTGGAATGGTGGCTATAAATCCCATAGCCAGATCATATAGCGACTCAAATCGGCGCACACTAAGTCAGACACTGCATTACGCTTAATAAAGACCTGTAGCTCTCGTAGCCCGGATGTACTGTCGCGGAACGACCTGGTCCACAATAGGAACACATGCTCACCGATCTGGTCCAGATCCGCCGCCTGGGCGAAAAGAACCGCGCCGAGAACCTGCGCTTCCGCCGCTGGATCAAGTCCCACACCTTCGTCGAGCGCCAATTCCGCCGCGCCGCCGAACGGATCCAAGGCGAAATCGACTGCCGCGCGTGCGCCGAATGCTGCCGCGTCACCGACGTTCAACTGGCCGACCGCGACGTCGAGCACCTGGCCCGCTATCTGGGCCTCCCCCGCCAGCGCTTCCTCGACGACTACACCACCCTCGATGCCGAAGGCGTCCTGATCCTCCGCCGCACCCAATCGAAACCCGGGACCGGAGCGGCAGGGGCCGCCTGCGTCTTCCTGGACGGCAACGATTGCACGGTCTACGACGCCCGCCCCGGCAACTGCGAACGCTTCCCCCATCTACTGCGGGGCGCCGGGTCGCTGGAAAGCCGCATGTGGGAATTCGCCGACCGCGCCACTTACTGCCCCATCGTCTTTAATTGGCTGGAAGCGGTGAAGGATTTGACCAATTTCCGCAAATAGCTGCGACCCGCCTCGTGAACACGTCATCGCCGAACTCATCCGGCTGCGCCACAAGCCTCTGGGCGCCAACACCCGCCAGCGCACCGGCCGCCAGATCACCGCGGGCAGGCTCCGCTGTGACAGTAGGGTTCCCCCTCCGCGATCGAAAGCACCTGCGTGCTCGCCAGATTCAGCAAGTCCTGCGCCGACTCGGAAACCGTGGTCCCGTCCTTCTGCACGACGTTCACCTTGTTGCTGGGTCCTCGTAGTAAGACGCAGGTGGGAATTCGCCGACCGCGCCACTTATTGCCCCATCTACGACGCGCACCAGCCTCCAGTGCGACGGCCCCCGAGATGAGATTGGGCCCCGTGGTTCCACCGGGACAGGAGGGTTCCGCCTCGGCGATCGATAACAACTGCGCGCTCGCCGCGACGCGGGGCTGGGCCGGCGTAGTGCCTACTTCTTTCGAGATCGCGACGGCTTCGCGGACGGTGCGTAGACCCGACTCTCTAACGCGACGAGGCCGGATTTATCATCGGACGCAAAGCCTTTTATCATCTCCGAGTCCAGCCAGATCCCATGACCTCCGGCCGACTTGTTTTCGGGATGCTGCCACCGTCATCCCTTGGTCCTTGGGCGCCGGCGGCAATTCGCTAACTTGATTTCGCGCTTCCCTCCGGTGGCGGATCTGACTCGAGGGCCTGCGGTTTTCTTCATGCTTCTCCAGGGCCTTGATGCACTCGATGCAGACGAGCCCGCCGTTGTCTCTAGTTGAGCACTGTCTGGCTGGCCCTCCTTGCCGCTGAAGCGCTCCAGCTTTGCATCCGCTGAGCCACGTACTGGCGAATGTCATGCTGCAGCATTGACGGTGTGTTCGGAGTTGCAACAGAATGGAGCGGCACCCCAGCGTTAGGCGCGGCCTTCCGTGTGCTGACCTTCAGCGGAATCCGGGATCGTTCAGGGCGCCGATGGAGCTCGGCAGTTAACCTTTGGTTATCCCGTCTGAGCAAACGGCAGATCAGGGCCAAGCTGGTGAGGCCCGTGATCATCAATACGTTGAGAATCAGCTGGAGCTTAGATTGATCGAGTTCCATGCCTTCGATGTTAGGCAGCGCCCTAGCGCCAAGGAATAGACTGATCCGCACAATTTGGGAGTGGTACAAGTCGGTAGACCGAGTGGGACGATGGTACCAGATTGATCAAAATGAACTCATGGTCGCATTGGCTGAAGAGCCGGACCCTCCAGGTTGCCTTCGCCCGGCGCACTGACGACAGGCCATAATGAGGACTCCGTCGCCGCATCGGTCTCGCAATACGCGCAGACCGGTTCAGACAGCCGATCCGCCATCGGGCGCCAAGCCTCGCGCCGTCTCGCATCGAGGCCGTTTCAGACCATCGAACTGCGTGCTTCGCGCTTCGGCGCGCCGAAGGAATGGAGAATCCCTGAGTTAATATAAACGAGAGTCCGGTCCCGCATGCACCACACCAAGAAAGCCGCTGCCGGCGACGTGCGGATGCGCGGCTTCGCGCAGCGTCACACGGTAGACGCCGCCCTGGCTTGGCTGGATGCGCAACTGCAGCCCCTGGCCGCCGAAACCGTCCCCTTGCGGATCGCCGCCGGTCGCGTGCTCGCAACTTCCGTCGTCAGCGGCGTGGACGTGCCGGGATTCGATCGCGCCACGATGGACGGATACGCGGTGGTGGCCAACAGCACGGAAGGCGCGACTGCCTACACCCGGCTGCCGCTGACCGTCATCGGCGATTCGATGCCAGGGTGCCCCTTCGACGGTTGCGTTTCCGCCGGCGAAGCGGTTCGCATTATGACGGGCGCGCCGATCCCGCGCGGCGCCGACTCGGTGTTACCCGCCGAATGGGTCGAAGTCGAACCCCTCGAAACTGGGCCTGCCGAAGCTAAGCCCAACGACAGCGGCCTGCATCGCATCAGTGCGCTGACCGCCGTCTCGCCTGGAAAAAATCTCGGCAAGCGCGGCGAAGACATCGTGCGCGGCACGACGTTACTCGATCCAGGACGGGTGCTGCGCCCACAGGATCTGGGCGTCCTCAGCTCCGTTGGCGAAGGAGAGGTGCGTGTGGTCCGAAGACCGCGTGTACGCCTCGCGGTGACCGGCAATGAACTGCTGCCGTCAGGCTCGCGACCGCATGGCTTTCATATCGCGGATGCCAACGGGCCGATGCTGGCGGCGCTTATCGAGCGCGACGGAGGTCTTGTCGATTTCCCCGGACTGGTTCGTGACGACCACGACGCCATCCTCGAAGCCCTCCACGCTGACGCAGACATTGTCATCGTCTCCGGAGGCTCGAGCGTGGGTATCGAGGATCTGGCGCCGACGCTGGTCGCCGAACACGGCGAGCTCGCAGTGCACGGCATCGCCATGCGGCCGAGCAGTCCGACCGGACTTGGCCGCATCGGGCATCGCCTCGTCTTCTTGCTTCCAGGCAATCCCGTGTCGAGCCTATGCGCCTACGATTTCTTCGCGGGCCGCGCAATTCGCGCTCTCGGCGGACGCAGCAAGGAGTGGCCGTATCGCGCGATGCGCGGCCGGTTGAATCGCAAAATCAGCTCCCAGATTGGCCGCCTCGACTACGCCCGCGTGAAGATCCAGGGCGATCTGGTCGAGCCGCTCGCCATCGCCGGGGCGTCCCTGTTGTCGTCGACGACGCGCGCGGACGGCTTCGTGATCGTTGACGACGACAGCGAAGGCTTCCCTGCCGGCGCCGAAGTAGTGGTTTGGCTGTATGCCTGAGCAGGAGCAGTTTCTCCAGGTCCTCGACCGCGATGAAGCGGAACGGCGCTTCCGCGCTGCGATCGACCTCACGCCCCGCGACATTGAACAGGTGCCTCTCGACACTGCACTGGGCCGGGTGCTGGCGGCCCACGTCGTGTCCCCCGTGGACGTGCCGTCGTTCGATCGCTCGAATGTCGATGGCTTCGCCGTGGTGGCGGAAGACACGTTCGGCGCGTCTGAGGAAGTGCCGCGCGTGGTGCTCTTGGAGCAGGAAGAGATTCATACCGGAATCGTCCCGGCCACGGTGCTTGAGCCTGGTAAGGCAGTGTTGATTGCCACCGGCGGTATGGTTCCGCGCGGCGCCGATGCCGTTGTGATGGTCGAGTACGCCGAGGCACGTCACGGGGAGTTGCGAATCGCCCGGGCGGTAACCGCAGGCAGCGGCGTGTCGTTCGCCGGAACGGACATCACAGCGGGCGAGACGGTGCTTCGCCGCGGCCGCCTGCTCACCAGCCGCGACACGGGAGTGCTCGCGGCCATCGGTGTCGCAAATGTCAACGTCTGGCGAAAACCGATCGTCGCGATTCTTTCGACCGGCGACGAGATCATCGCACCCGGTGAGCCGATGCAACCGGCCAAGGTCTACGATTCTAACGCGCAGGTTCTCGCCGACGCCGTGCGGGAACTGGGCGGCGAGCCCAGGCGGCTGGGTATCATCCAGGACGACGTCGCCGCTTTGCGGGAGCGGCTGCGTCACGCGCTTGAGTTCGCGGACATCGTGCTGCTGTCCGGTGGAACCAGCAAGGGCGCCGGAGATGTGTCCTATCGCGTTGTCGCCGAGTTGAGCGATCCTGGAATCGTCGCGCACGGCGTCGCGCTCAAGCCGGGCAAGCCCATCTGCCTAGCGGCGACGCGTGGGCGCGCGGTGGTCGTGCTCCCGGGCTTCCCCACCTCGGCGATCTTCACGTTCCACGAGTTCGTTGCGCCCGTGATTCGATTGCTGGCGGGCCGCGGCTCGGAGGAACGGACGACCGTACCTGCCAAGCTCGCGGTCAAGGTGAATAGCGAGATCGGCCGGACGGAGTACCTGCTAGTCGGGCTGGTCGAGACGGCGAAGGAAGGAACGGGCACGTCCCTCGCGGCGTACCCGATGGGACAAGGGTCGGGAAGCGTTACCACGTTTAGTCGCGCCGACGGTTTCACCACCATCGCCCGGCACGAAGAGATCGTGGAGGCCGGGACAATCGTCAGCGTCCAGCTGTTGGGCCGCGACTTGCAATTGGCCGATTTGGTCGTGATCGGCAGCCACTGCATCGCTCTCGATTACCTGCTGGGAGAGCTGCAGCGGCAGGGCGTGCGTTCGAAGTTTCTCGCAGTGGGCAGCACGGCGGGTTTGGATGCCGCCCGGCGCGGTGAATGCGATGCCGCGGGCGTCCACCTGCTGGATCCGAAGACCAACGAGTACAATCGGCCCTTCCTCACTCCGGAGCTTGAGCTCGTCCCCGGTTACGGCCGCTTGCAAGGCATGGCCTTCCGGCCTGGAGACACACGGTTCGAAGGCCGAACAGCTCAGGATGCCATCGCGAGCGCCGTCGCCGATCCCGCGTGCATGATGGTCAATCGCAACCAGGGAAGCGGCACGCGCGCGCTGATCGATCGCCTGCTCGGTGGCGTCAGGCCCCGCGGCTATGCCGTGCAGCCGCGAAATCACAACGCCGTGGCAGCCGCCGTAGTGCAGGGCCGCGCGGACTGGGGAATGACACTCGACACCATCGCCCGCGGCGCCGGACTGGGATTCCTGCCGGTGCAGGCCGAGCAATTCGATTTCATCGTTCCGCGGTCGCGCGCGAATCGGCCGGGCGTGGTCGCGTTCAAAGCGCTGCTGGAGCAAGGGTCCGCACGAGAGGCCCTTGCACGCCTCGGAATGAAACCATGAACATGAAACCATGACCGCAGGCGGCATCGTTTTGTGTGGCGGAAAATCGACCAGAATGGGTGTTCCCAAAGCCACTCTGCCCTTCGGTCCCGAGACCATGCTGCAGCGCGTCGTGCGGTTGCTCGGCAGCGTCGTCTCCCCCATCGTGGTCGTCGCGGCGCGCGATCAGCCGCTGCCGGAGCTGCACGAGGACGTCGCGGTCACTCGCGACGAACGCGAGGCCAAAGGGCCACTGGAGGGATTACGTGCCGGGCTCACAGCGCTCCCGGCTTCCGTCGATATCGCCTATGTGACCAGTTGCGATGTACCGTTACTGGTGCCCGGTTTCGTGGAACGGATGGTCGCGCTGCTGGGCGATCACGATATCGCCGTGATGGAGATCGACGGTTTTCCCCATCCTCTCTCGGCGGTCTACCGGCGCGCTACGCTGCCGCAGGTCGAATCACTTCTGGCGCAAGACAAGTTGCGCCCGGTATTTCTATTCGATACAGTACGCACCCGCCGCGTGCGGCCGGAAGAGATGGCCTCAGTCGATCCCCAGCTCCGCACGCTGCGAAACCTCAATACCCGAGAGGACTACCTGGCGGCGCTCGCGGAGGCCGGCCTGTCGCCCGAGCCCTGAGCCGCTGGTGATGGACGTCGGTGTCTAGCAGCCCGTGTCTAAACTGGCAGTTTGGCGACTAGCCAAAATATCAGGCATCAGCGACGTGATTGTCGAAAAGTGAGTCACTGTGGCTGGGAGTGAGCCGATCCTGGCGAAAAACTTCT
>Ga0116223_10000639_pt1 | contig 41247 bp, 29 predicted proteins | sample Sb_taG_3_FD_90092 | JGI IMG/M metagenome (GOLD analysis project Ga0116223, IMG submission 90092) | Peat soil microbial communities from Weissenstadt, Germany - Sb_50d_a_PC metaG | ecosystem: Environmental > Terrestrial > Soil > Wetlands > Peat | place: Germany: Weissenstadt | collected 2010-09-21 | reverse complement strand
CGCCGCCCCCAGGAAGCCCGACGCGGCCGACGACCTCGCCTTCCTCCCCGTCACGTCGCTGGCGGCGCTGGTCCGCAACCGGCAGGTGTCGTCGGTCGAATTGACCAAACTCTATCTCGAACGACTCAAGAAGCACGACCCGGCCCTGCACTGCGTCGTCACCCTGACCGACGAGCTGGCCGTCAAGCAGGCGGAACAGGCCGACCGCGAGATCGCCGCGGGCCGCTACCGCGGGCCGCTGCACGGCATCCCGTGGGGGGCGAAGGACCTCATCGGCTACCCCGGCTACAAGACCACCTGGGGGGCGGCGCCGTTCAAGGAGCAGGCGCTGGACGTCAAGGCGACGGTCGCCCGCCGCCTGGAGGACGCGGGCGCCGTCCTCGTCGCCAAGTTGACGCTCGGGGCCTTGGCGATGGGCGACCAGTGGTTCGGCGGCATGACGCGCAACCCATGGGATCCCAGGCAGGGGTCGAGCGGTTCGTCGGCCGGCTCGGCGTCGGCCGCCGTCGCCGGCCTGGTCGGCTTCGCCCTGGGCAGCGAGACGCTCGGCAGCATCGTGTCGCCCTGCACGCGCTGCGGCGCCACGGGTCTGCGGCCGACCTTCGGCCGCGTCAGCCGCCACGGCTGCATGACCCTGTCGTGGAGCATGGACAAGCTCGGCCCCATCGCCCGCTCCGTCGAGGACTGCGCCCTCGTCTTTGGCGCCATCCACGGCTTCGACGGCCTCGACGCCAGCGCCGTGGACCGCCCGTTCTCCTGGCCCTGCCCGCGCGATCTGCGCACACTGAAGGTCGGCTATATCGAGGGAGACACGCCGGCCGACAAGCGCGACGACCTGCGCGTGCTGCGCGACCTCGGCGTCAAGCTGCTGTCGCTGAAGCTGCCCCCCAAATACCCGCTCGGGGCGATGGTGATGATCCTCGACACCGAGGCGGCGGCGGCCTTCGACGACCTGACCCGGGCCGGCGTCACCGAGGGGCTCAACTCCTGGCCGCAGACCTTCCGCCGCGGCCAGTTCGTGCCGGCCGTCGAGTACCTGCGCGCCAACCGCATCCGCACCCTGCTCATGCAGGAGATGGAAGAGACGATGGCCCCGCTCGATCTCTACGTCGGCGGCGACGACCTGCTGCTGACCAACCTGACCGGGCACCCGACCGTGGTGCTGCCCAACGGCTTCCGCAAGGGGGGGGACCGCGAGGTGCCCTTCTCGATCACCTTCACCGGGCGGCTGTACGGCGAGACCGAACTCCTCGCCGTTGCCCACGCCTACCAGCAGGCGACCGGCCACCACCTGCGCCATCCGGCGCTGTGATTTGGCGGCTTGGGTAGGGGATGCCACCGTTGTTCGCAAGCGCAAGGCCCTCAAGTGTGAAGGGCCGGACGTCCGCGGCGCGGAGCGAGGCTGCCGTTGGCTGTCCAGAGCAATCCGGCGGTTTCGCGGTTTTTTTCTCAAGGCCGCCGTCGCACCGTGCGACTTTACACAATCGAACCATTTTCTCTACGCGGTGCAATTTCACGGCGGGAAAGATCCCGCAAGCGAAACAATTTGCCCTCCTGGAAGAGTTTTGCTGGCTGGCCAGGTCGCCGTGTGGAATTATTCAAGTGCCAGGCGACCAAGCTCTCGCGGTGAGAAGCGGCCTGGGTGCTGGAAGAGCAAGAAAGAGAAGGTTCGAGACATGAAAAAGCTTTTGATCGCGTCGTTGGCGGCCCTGTGTGTGTCGATGGCCTGCCAGCAGGAGGCGTCGGCCTGGAGCGAGTTCAAGTTCAGCGCCGGCGTCAACATGGGCTGGGTCGGCGGCGGCAACCGGTTCTTCTGGGGCCTGTACCGCAGTGCCCCGTACCCGGGCGGCCCGGACCTGCCCCCCGTCATCGCCGTGGGGCAGGGCCCGGCTCCGGCCCCCTACGGCCCGGCCCCCTACGGCCCGGCCCCCTACGGCGCCGGCTACGGCGCTAACTACGGCGGCTACGCCGGCGGCTACGCCCCCGGCCAGGACTACAACGCGGCCGGCCAGGGGATGCAGCAGTTCCAGGCGCCGGCGCCGACCCCGGCCCCGGCCCCGGCCCCGATGGCTCCGGTGACTGCCGGCGCCGCCCCGCAAAGCTACAACCCGTATTTCAACACGGGGTATCAGCCCGTCGGCTACTACCAGGGATATTCGTCCACTCAGGTTCCGTCCTACTGGTACGGCCGTTGAGCCGGCACCCCGGCCCTTTTGCAAGGGCAGGCGGCGCCCGCGGGGCAACCCGCGGGCGCCGGATCTTCGCCCCGCTGCCACCCGTGCGGGTGATGCGGCGGAAAACATCCCGTCGCTTGCCCGGCTTGCCATTTCCGCCATCTTTCCGCTGGCCCCCCGGCTTCCCGGAGGGAATCCTTGCCTGAGGCCGCCGGCGCGCCCTCCCGTGGTGGGATTCCGCCCGGCCCGGCTCTCATTCCCCGCGAGACTCCCATGAAAAAACTCCTTTGGGCCTGCGGGCTGGGGCTGTCGCTCCTGGCCCTTCCCGGCAAGGCCAACGCCTTCGTCGTCGGCAACTACGAGGTCGATAGCGGCGCCAAGGTCTGGTGCAACGTCCGCCAGTTCAACGTCTTCTGCCCCACGGCCGGCCCGTGGTATCTCTACTGGCCCTACGAGGCGTACTTCAACGCGCCGCCCCCGGGCGTCAATCCCTCCTACGTGCGGCCGATGTCGCTGCCCCCCGGCTACGCACCCCCGGGGGCGCCGCTGATGCAGCCCGCGCAAGCCAACCAGGCGACCATGCCGCCCGCCGCGAACGGCTACCGGCCCCCGATGCCGTCCCCCGGGCCGGCCTACCAGCCGCCGGCACCCGGCCAGGGCTACCAACCCCCGATGCCGTCCCCGGGGCCGGGCTACCAGCCCCAGGCGCAGTTCGTCGGGCAAGGCTACCAGGCGCCGCCGCCGTATGCCACCCCCGGCTACCAGCCGCAACTGCCCTTCGCGTCGCAAGGGTACCAGGGCTACCAGCCCCAGATGCCCTCCGGGCCGCCGCACCCGCAGATCATCAACTATTTCAACAAATGAGAGTCGGGAGGCGCCGCCGCTTGCGGCTTAGCGATGAAACGCTAAGCCGCAAGCGGCTCCTGGCACCGACTCCGGGCACGAATGGACCTTCCCCTGCCAGCTGCCGCGCCGCTCCAGTTCCACCTCGATGGCGCGCAGCAGTGCCGGCTTGTCGAGGCACCACCGCGGCGCCACCAGGTAATCCGGCGGCGCGTCGCCGCTGAGGCGCTGGATCACCATCTCCGGCCGCAGCCGCTCCAGGAAGTCGCACACCAGCCGCACGTACTCGTCGCGCTCGAACAGAGTCACCTTGCCGGCCAGGAAGTCGTCCTCCAGCGGCGTGTTCCGGACCACGTGCAGGTTGTGCATCTTCACCGCATCGACCGGCAGGCCGGTCAGGGCGTCCGCCGTCGCCATCATGTCGGCGTGCGTCTCGCCCGGCAGGCCGAGGATGACGTGAGCGCACAGGTCGAGCCCGCGCCCCTGGCAGCGCCGAACCGCGTCCACGAAGGCAGTATAATGGTGGCCGCGGTTCATCCAGTCGAGCGAACGGTCGTGGATGGTTTGCAGGCCCAGTTCCAGGCCGACGTAGCGCTCGCGGGCGTACCCCTGAATCAGGTCGAGGACGGGGTCGGGTACGCAGTCGGGGCGCGTGCCGATGGCCAGGCCGATCACCTGCGGGTGCCGCAGCGCCTCGTCGTAGAGGCGGCGCAGCTTCTCGACGGGGGCGTAAGTGTTGGTTGCCGCCTGGAAGTAGGCCAGGAAGCGATCCGTCCGGTAGCGCTTCCCCAGAATCGCGATGCCGCGCTCGACCTGCTGACTGACGGTGGCGCGCGGCAGCCGGCGGTTAGGGCTGAAGCTGCGGTTATCGCAGTAGACGCAGCCGCCGACCGCGACCGTGCCGTCCACGTTGGGACAGGTGAAGCCGGCATCGATCGTCACGCGCTGGACTTTCGTCCCGAAGCGCTCGCGCAGGAAGCGATTGAAGGCGCGATAGCGCCGCCCGGCGAAGAGAGCGGGCGGGACGGCGGCAGCGGTCATAGGCGTTTCCTCCTTCGCCGCAAGCGGTTTCGAGTCCCTCTTCCGTTCGGCGTCGGGTGAATTATAATGACAAGTCGGTGAGAGCCTGTCCTCATCCCCTTCGGTGATTGCGGTTCGAGAGAGGAGCCATGTTCCAACCCAACGGCGAGCTGATCCCCCTCGGCGGCGGCGACAGCATTCCCCTGGTCCGCGAGACGCTGACCATGGGCCGGCGCGAGTCGTGCGACATCTGCATGCGCTACGCCAACGTCTCCAGCGTTCACGCCTCCCTTTCCTTTCAGGAAGGCTACTGGCGCATCCGCGACGAAAACAGCACCAACGGCATCAAGGTGAACGGCGCCCGCGTCCTGGAGAAACTGCTACACCCCGGCGACGAGATCACCATCGCCAAGCGCAAGTTCACCATCGAGTACGAACTGCCCGCCGGCCGTCGCGCCCTTGAGGAGGTCGAGGAGGACCTGCTGGGCACGTCGCTGCTGGAGAAGGCGGGGCTGGAGAAGCCGAAGACCCAGCGCGACAAGGGCCAGAAGAAGACGTTCGACCCGGCCGACTTCCTGCTCAACGACGAGGAAGATTGACTCCCGCAGCCGCTTGCGGCTTCGCATGCCCTGCGAAGCCGCAAGCGGCCGCGACGTCAATCGATCGTGACGAGAGAGCGATACGACCCCCCGGTCGGCTCGTGCGGCAGGTCGGCGTCGGCGTTGCCGGCCTGCATCCGCTTGAGCTGGTTGCGGAAGTACTCGTAGGTCGGCTGCATCTGCACACACTTCTTGGCCAGCCCGACGGCCTTGTCCTTGTCGCCGCGCTGGAAATGCACCTCCGCCAGGGTATCGACGTGGCCGGCGTTGTCCGGCTCCAGTTCGACTCCCTTGCGGGCGTGCTCCAGGGCCCCGTCGAGGTCGCGCTTGCAGCGGGCCGACATCCACGCGGCGTTATTGTGCGCCCAGCCGCTTTTGGGGTACTCCTTGCAAATCGCTTCGTGGGCCGCGGAGAAGCGCGCGAACACCTCGTCGGCCTCCTTCTTGTGGCCGCGCTTCGTCAGCTCCGTCACCACGTCGATGCACAGGTCGATGTTCGGCTCGACCTCGAGACCGGCGCTGACCTCCTTGCGCATGTCGTCGAGTCGCCCCGCCGCCGCCAGACCGCGGGCCCGGCTGCGGCGTTCGGCGGCCAGCAACCACACGGAGCTGTCCGGTCCGTCGTAGCCGGCCTGCGACAACTCGTGCAGGGCCTCGCGCCGGTAGCACGTCGCCGCCTGGAAGTAGTCCTTGGCGGCGACGGCCTTGTCGGCGAGGCCGCGCGCGGCCAGGCCGTAGTAGGCCGACGACAGCAGCACGACGCGGCCCAGGCGCTCCCACTCCTTGCCGGCCGCCTCGTCCAGGCCGCGCTCGCTCAGCCCGTCGGCAAGGACCTGGCGCTTGTCCTCGCTGCCCAGTGGCAGGGCCTCGGCGACCTCGATCCAGCGGCGGCCCTCCTTCTCCTGCCCCGCCTGCACCAGCGCCCGCCCGTGCAGATACAGCGGCAGGGCGTTGCTGCGGTCCTTCTCCCAGGCGCGCTTGTAGCGCTCAGCGGCGTCCTTCCAGCGCTTGTTGTTCGCCGCCAGGTCGCCCAGCCGCAACCACGGCCGCGCGTCGCCGCCGCCCGCCGCCCACTTCTCCAGGTAGGTTTCGACCAGGTCGTCGCGGCCCAGGACGCGGGAGGTGTCGGCGAGGCAGTGCAGCCACGGCTCGCGCTCCTCGGGGTTGAGGTTCGCCGTCTCGTCCGCCATCTCCTTGAACAGGGCCGCTGTCTCCTTGGCAGACGTCTTGTGGGCGAAGAGGTCGCGGAGCCGCTTCAGGGTCGCCGCGGCGTCGTCCTTGGGGAACTTGCGGCGCAGGAACGTCCACCACGGCTCGACACCCGTCTCCAGGTCGCCGACCTGGAAGAGCTGGTTGAGGATCCCGGCTTCGCCTTTCTCCTCGACCTTCGCCAGCAGGGCGGCGGCGCGGGTGAACGCCTCGTCCTTGAAGCCGGCGTTGGACTCCGCGATCAGGAGCGCCTGCTGCACAACCGGCTGCTCCTCGGGCTTGGCGTCGGCCAGCAGCTTGTCGAGGATCTCGCGCGCCTTCTTGCGCTCGCCGAGCCGGGCCAGCAGTCCCGCCTTGTAGAACCGCGCCGTCATCGAGTCGCCGCCCTGGGCGTCCGGCTTCGCACGGTCCGCCGTGTCCAGTGCCTCGCGGAAGCGCAGGCGGGCGCCGAGCAGCGCCGCTGCCGACTCGTGCTGGTTGTTCTTCCGCAGCCAGGCGAGGGCGTCGTCGGGCCGGCCGTTGAGGAGGAAGGTCGATTGGGTCACCCTGCCGGTCGTGTCGCCCATCAGCTTGGCCACCTCCGCGCCGAAGCTGTCGCGGTCGCCCATCAGGCGGAGGCACGCCAACCGCAGGCCGAGCGGGACCCCCTCTTCCGGCGCCGGCGCGGCGTCGATCTGCTTGAGCAGCGCCTTCCAGTCCTCCTGCTCAAGGAGGGCCGTCTGGAGCAGGGCCCGGTGTTCCGCCTTCTCGGCGTACTTGCGGGCGCCGGCGAGGTCGCCCCTGGCCCGGCAGAGGTAGGCTAGCGTCAGGGCCGTCTTCTTGTCGGGCGAGTCTCCCGCCTTCTTCTGCAGTTCGCGGACCTTGTCGTCGAGCTTGCCGCGCACCATCAGGTAGGCGGCGTAGTTGGCGTGGGGCTGCTCGCCCTCGCCGGTGAGGCCCTGTTCGAGCACCTCCTCCAGCCGGGCGTCCTGGCCGGCGGCGAGGAGGGCCGCCGCCAGGCGCGGCATGTCGGCGGCCAGCAACTGCCAGATGAGCGCCTTGGCCTCGGCCTCCTTTTCCAGCGCGGCGATCTTCATCAGCGCCGTGTAGCCGTGGCCACCCTGGTCGAGGAGTTTCGGGATGATCGTCGCCCGGTTTTCGGGCGTCCCGGAGCGGTAGTCTTCGATGAGGTTGGCGACGGCCTCGGGCGTATCGGGGTAGAGGCCCCAGTCGAACTTGTCGAGGACCTCGCGGGCGCGGCGGATGGCCTCGGCGTCGCCGTCCTTGAGCACCTGACGCAGTGCCGATTCGGCGGCCTGCCCCGCCTTCCAGAGCGCCTTCGACGCCTTCTCGCGCTCCTCGAACGAATCGCTGCTGAGTCCCTTGACCAGCTCGGCGATCTGTTCCTTGGTCGGCGGCTTGGCGGGGGGGTCGGCGGCCGCGGCCGGGACGGCCAGGCCGAGGAAGAGCAGCATCGCGGCGATCCGAGACGGGGTATGGTACACGTCTGCCTCCTAACGAACGGGGACGGCCGAAAGCGCCGGCGCCGGCCGGGGGAGAAGGGATACACGACCGCCGCGCCCCGTCATCGTAGCGACGGAGGCGGCAAAGCAACAAGCCGATTCCCAGGGGCGCTGCATTGTGGCCCGACAAGGGGATGACGGGCAAGACGAAGGTTTGTAACGTCGGCGGCCGACTTGAATCCCCTTCCCCGGGCGGCTATAATTCCTGATCGTCGCTGGCGCGAGCGCTAAGCCGCAAGCGGCGCTGCCGTGGCTACACGATTTGCGATGGTCCCCATCTGCCTCGACCTGAGCGGGCGCCTCTGTCTCGTCGTCGGCTGCGGTCCCGTTGGCCGGCGCAAGGCGGATGCCCTCCTCGACGCCGGCGCCGCCGTCCGCCTCGTCTGCCTGGAGGCTCCCTCGCTTCTGCTTCGGGCTTGTGAGTCTCTCGACTGGCGCGCTGAGCCGTACCGTCCCGAGCACCTCGACGGCGCCGCCTTGGTCTTCGCCGCCGCCACGCCGGAGGTGAATCGGCGGGTCGTGGTCGATGCCCGCGCCCGGGGCCTCTGGGTGAACTCGGCCACCGACCCCGACACCGGCGACTTCTTCCTGCCCGCCACCGTCCGTCGCGGCGACTTCGTCGTGGCAGTCGGCACTGGAGGCGCCGCCCCGGCCCTGGCCGCCGAAGTCCGGCGCCGCCTCGAAGATCAGTTCGACGCGGCCTTCGGCGAGTGGGTCGCTCTGCTCGCCGAACTGCGGCCAGTGATCCTCGCCGAGGTCGTCAGGGAAGAGGATCGCCGCAACCTCTTCGCCAATCTCAGCCGCTGGCACTGGCTGGAGCGGCTGCGGCGCGACGGTCCGGCGTTGGTGCGGGCAGCGATGCTGGCCGAGGTGCGGGCCCGGCTTCTTCCTCCCGACAACCCCCTATAATCGCACTACACCCGGAGCCCCCGACCCGCGATGATGTTCGAGCGCGTCACCGTCTTCTGTTTCGCTGCCAGCTACGCGGTAGCTTTCGTCGCGGAGCTGTTGCAGCTGCTGCGGCCGAGGCCAGTGCTGCGCCTGGTTAGCGTCGGCTTCGGCTGCGCCGGGCTGCTGGCCCACACCATCTTCCTCGCCGTGCAGCGCCCAGGGCTGGCCTCGCGCGACGGCTATCTGCTCTTCCTGAGCTGGATCCTGGCCGTCTTCTACCTCTACGGCACGCTGCACCACCGTAAGATCGCCTGGGGGTTGTTCGTGCTGCCGCTGGTGCTCGGCCTGGTCGGCCTGGCCGTCCTGTTCACGCCCGAGCGCCCCGCCGTGGAGGATTCCTGGCTGCCGCCCTTATTCTGGGTCCACGTGCTGCTGCTGCTCCTCGCCGCCGTGGGCGTCTGCGTCGCCTTCGTCGCCAGCGTCATGTACCTGGTCCACGCGCGCCGCCTCAAGTCGAAGACGCTACCCGGCCAGGGGTTGAAGTTCCTCAGCCTGGAGCGCCTCGAGGAGATGCACCGCCGGGCCATCGTCCTCGCCTTCCCGCTGCTCACCGCCGGCGTCGTCGTCGGCATGGCCCTGTTGGCGCAGTCGCCCCGGCCGGTGCAGACCTGGACCGACCCACGCGTGCTCCTGGCCGTCGCCCTGTGGCTGGTGTTCGGCGTCTTGCTTTACCTGCGCTATAGCCTACACGTCCGCGGCCGCCGGGTGGCCATCCTCACCATCGTCGCCTTTGTCTTGCTCCTCGTCACCCTCGCCGTGCCGCACACCCTGGGCGGGGGAGGGGCGCCGTGATGCTGGTGGCCGTCGGCTGCTCTTACCGCAACACCCCCGTCGAGATGCGCGAGCGCCTCGCCTTCGGGGCAGACAAGCTGGGCCGCGCCCTCGACGAGCTACGGGTGCGCTACGACTGCGAGGCGGTCATCATCAGCACCTGCAATCGCGTCGAGCTGTACCTGGCCCGGCCGGGCGCCACCGTCGCCCCCGACGCCGCCCTGATCGCCGAGTTCCTGGCCGAGACGCACGGCCTGCCCGCCGACCAGGTCCGCCCGCACCTCTACGAGCACCGCAACGCCGACGCCGTGCGCCACCTGCTGCGCGTCGCCGCCAGCCTCGACAGTTTGATCATCGGCGAGGGGCAGATCGCCGGCCAGGTGCGCCAGGCCTACGAGGCCGCCCACGCGCGCGAGGCCGTCGTCGGCCCACTGCTCAACCACCTGTTCCAGCACGCCGCCCGCGTCGCCAAGCGCGTCCGCACCGAGACCGGCATCGCCAGAGGCAAGGTGTCCGTCTCCAGCGCCGCCGTCGATTACGTCCGCGAGGTGTTCTCGCACTTCGACGACAAGACGATCCTCGTCATCGGCGCCGGCAAGATGGGCGGCCTGACGCTGAAGCACCTGCGCCGGCTCCAGCCGAAGCGCATCCTGGTGACCAACCGCAGCCCGGAGAAGGCGGAGGCGGTGGCACATGGCTGCGGCGGCCAGGCGGTGCCGTGGGCCGAGCTGGACAACGCCCTGGCGCGGGCCGACATCGTCCTGAGCACGACGGGGGCGCCGCAGCCGATCGTCACGCCGGAGCGCTGGGAAAAGGTCCTGACGCAGCGCAAGAAGGGGTCGGTGGTGATCCTCGACATCGCCGTGCCGCGCGACTTCGACCCGCGCCTGCACGACGGCGATCGCACCTGGCTGTTCAACATCGACGACCTGAAACGCATCCGCGATGCCACCTTGCAGGAGCGGCTCAGGCACGTGGCACCGGCCGAGGCCATCGTCGAGGCGGAGACGGAGCGCTTCGTCAAGGACTGGGCGCGGCGGCGCATCGGCCCGGTCATCGAGCGGCTGATCCAGGGGTGCGACGCCAAGCGGCAGGCGATCGTGCAGCACGTCCACAAGAAGCTGAACGGAAAGCTCACTGAAGAGGAGCGCAAGTATCTGGAGAAGATGTTCCAGAGATTGCAGAACCAAATCCTCGACGGACCGATCAGCGCCCTGACCGAGGAGATGCTGCAGGAGGAGGCACACCGCGGGCACACGCTGCTCGAAGCGCTGCGGAAACTGTTCGGGCTGCACGAATAGCCGCTTGCGGGTTCGCGTTCGCGGTATCCCACCGAACGTTTCGTGGCATCCCGCGAACGCGAACCCGCAAGCGGCCGCCGTCACTTCGTCCCCAGAGGCGCACGCCCCGCCTTGACTTCCTGCAGGCGCTCGCGGTAGCGCTCGTACAGCCGCGTGTGCTTGCTCGTCGGCTCCAGCGGCCGCCCGTCGATGAACAGCGCCAGCACCTGCGTCGAGGCTTGCAGAATGTCGCCGTTGGTCAACACCAGGTTGGCCCGTTTCCCCGTCTCGATGCTCCCCAACTCCTTTTCGACGCCCAGGATCTGCGCCGGGTACAGCGTCACCGCCTTCAGCGCCTCCTCGGGGGGAAGGCCGTAGGACGCGGCCATCGCCGCCTCGTACGGCAGGTTGCGCGTGTTCGCCGAGCCGGCCGAGCGGATACAAAAGCGCACTCCCGCCTCGTGCAGCCGCGCCGGGCAGACGAACGGCGCATCATACGGATCGTACACCTCCGCCGGTATGGTCATGACCGGCCCGAGGATCACCGGCACGTCGCGTTTCTTCAGTTCGTCGGCCACCTTCCACGAGTCGATGGCGCCGCTGAGGATCACCTTCAGTTTCAGGTCATCGGCGAGCTTGAGCGCATCGAGGATCTCTTGTTTCCGGTTGGCCTGGATGATGACCGGTTTCTTGCCGCGGGCGTAGGGTACCAGCGCTTCGAGGCGCGGGTTGACGGGCCGGTCGGGTTGTTCCTTGCGGCCGTCGTCGTAGGCCAGCGCCTGGGCGAACAGCTCCTTGACGCGCCGCACCTTCTCCTCACGCTGCTTCTTGGCAATGGCCCGGCCGATGGCCGGCATGGTCGGGTCGCCGGTGAACAGCGGGGCGACCGAGGGAAACTCGACGTGTAGCGCCAGCGGATCGACGACGGCCATTTCCTTCGGCACCCAGCCGTTGAGGTTGATGAGGGCGCTCTGGCCGGCGATGATCGAGCCGATCGGCCGCGTCACCACGGAGAGGACGCCGTTGGCTCGCGTCACGGGGATCAATTCCGAGTCGGGATTGATGGCGATGCTGGCGCGCAGGTCCGGCTGGAAGTCGCCGCCCTCGGCGAAGTCGTGCGTCTCCTTCGCCGAGCCCAGCTCGGTCAGGCCGAGGACGGTGCCGGCATCGATCAGGCCGGGGTACAGGTGCAAATCGTTGCCTCGGATTTCCGGCCACGAATCGTCTGAACCGACGCGCTGGGCCGGGGGATACAGGATGTCGAGGAGCTTGCCGCGAGCGATCACGACAGTGCCTTCCCGTGGCTTCCCACCGTTCGCGGCGTGAATCGTGACATGAGAGATAATGTATTTTCCCCCAGGGTCGTTCTTGAGCTGCTTGAAGTCCTTGATCGGCGCCGCCGGTCCATCCTTGGCCACCTGATTCGGCGCCAGGCGATCGGCGCGCTGGAAGTGGACCTCGCCTTCCACCAGCGCCATCTCGCAGCGCGAATAGCTGTTCAGTGGGTGGCCGTTGAAGATGGCCAGGTCCGCGTCCTTGCCGATCTCGATGCTGCCGACGCGCTTCTCCAACCCGAGTTGCTTCGCCCCGTTCAGTGTGATCGCCTTCAGCGCGTCGGTCTCGCTCATGCCGCCGTACTTCACGCACTTCGCCGCTTCCTGGTAGAGGTGGCGCATCAACTCGTTGCTGTCCGACTTCAGGCACACCGTCGCCCCCGCCTCGTGCAGCAGCGCCGAGTTGAACGGGATGGCGTCGTACGCCTCGATCTTGTACGCCCACCAGTCGCTGAAGGTGGAGCAGCTGGCGCCGTGGTCGGCGACCTCGGCGGCGATCTTGTAGCCTTCGAGGACGTGCTGGAGCGACTTGATCTTGAAACCGAACTGGTCGGCGACGCGCAGCAGCATCAGGATTTCGTCGGCCCGGTAACAGTGGCAATGCACCTTCAGGTCGCCCTTGAGGACGTCGGCCAGCGCCTCCAGGCGCAGGTCGCGGCGCGGCTCCACCGGGGGGTTCACCCCCCCCGCTCGCCGGGCCTTCTCGTAGTCGTCCCAGGTCTTGCGGTACGCCTTCGCTTCGGTGAAGGCGCGCACCAGCACCGCCTCGACGCCGAGGCGCGTGTTGGGGAAGCGGCCGTCGGTGCGCTTGACGTTCTCGCCCAGGGCGAACTTGACCCCGCGCGGCGCGTCGGCCAGGAGCAGCCGGTTCGCCGGCTCCCCGTACTTCAACTTGATGACCGCGTCCTGCCCGCCGATGACGTTGGCGCTGCCGTGCAGCAACCGGGCCGTCGTCACGCCGCCGGCCAGGGCGCGGTAGATCTGCACGTCCTCGCCATCGATCACGTCGCGGACGCGCACCTCGGGGACCACCGACAGCGAGAATTCGTTGACGCCGCCGCTGATCGCGAAGTGGCAATGCGTATCGACAATGCCCGGCATGACGAACATTCCCGCTGCGTCGATGACCGTTACACCCTGCGGCGGATCGATGCTCTCGCCGACCTTGAGGATCTTGCCGCGCTCGATGAGGATGTCGGTCTTCGGATGAGTGCCGTTCGTGACGGTGATGACCGTGGCACCGCGAATTAGCACGTTGCCGCCGGTGTGGGTCTTCGGCTTGCGGTCGGATTCGATCTCCGTCATCTGCTCGCCCTTCACCGGCTTGTCCGCCACGGGTTTCTTCGCTTCCTCCGGCTTCTTCGCTTCCTCCGGCTTCTTCGCGGGCTTCAGCGGCGCGTCATACTCGAAGCGCACGCCGTCGGCGAAGACGTAGCGCACCTTCGTATCCGCATCCTGGAAGTCGCCGTTCATCACCACCAGGTGCGCCGCCTTGCCCTTCGCGACAGTGCCGACCTGCGTCTCCGCCCCGAGGATGCGGGCCGCGTCGATGGTCAGCGCCCGTAGCGCCGCGTCGGCGGGCAGCCCCTCGGCAATGGCCTTGCGCAGGTTCTCGCGGAATTTCTCCCACGGCTTGTCGCCCGGCTGGCCCTGCGCGCTGATGGCGAAGAGGACGCCGGCCTTGTGCAGCCGGGCGGCGTTGGCCATTTCCTCCTTCAGCTGTCGCTGCTGGTCGTCCTGCACGCGCTGCGGCAGCGACTTCTCGTTCTCGGCGCTGGTGGCCGCGTCGTAGAACGGTCCGCCGACTCGCCGGCCCAGGCGCGACTGCGGTTGTTCGAGGAAGTTGACCCGCAGGAGGACCGGCACGTTCTCGGCCTTCAGGCGGTCGGCCACGCGCCAGGCGTCGCGGCCGCCGTAGATCATCGGCCGCAGCTTGAACTCGGCCGCGAAGTCCAGCGCCTTGTGGATGCCGTCGCGCGTGTCGGCCTCGAAGACGACCGGCATCGTCCCCCCCACCAGCGCCGGCTCCAATTCCGCCAGCGCCGGGTCGAGCGGCGGCCGCTTGCCGGCGCGCCCCGCCTTCTCGTAAGCGTCCCACGTCCGCCGGTAATAACCGGCGTCGAGGAACGTCTGGCGGCAGTGGGCGATGACCCCCATCAGGGCCCGCGGGTAGTCATTGCCCCCGCCGAGGCGGAAAGCGATGTGCTGGGCCACCGGCGCCCGCAGCACCGTCTCGCGCGGGGCGGCGTTGCTCAGGCTGACGAGGGCGCTCTGCCCGACGATGAAGCCGCCGTCCGGGGCGACGAGGTGAGCGGTGAAGCCGGCCTTGCGCCACTCGTCGGCCTGATCCTCAACCCGCAACGCCGTGCTGACCTGGAACTCGGGCGTCAGCCCCTTGCGGTGGTCCGGCGGCGTCGCGATGAGCGGCTCGCCGGCCAGGTCGGTCGCCTCGGGAGAGCCCGTCTCGGAGCGGCGCAGGCCCGGGTCGAAGCCCCAGTTGCTCAGGGCGTCGATGAAGCCTGGATAGACGGTCAAGCCGGCGCCGTCCATCACCAGCGCGTCAGCCGGCGGCTTGACGTCCGGCCCGACCGCGTCGATGAGGCCATCGCGGATGACGACGGTCGCTTTTGGCAGCACCTTGCCCGGCTCGACGACGACCCGCGCGTCGCGGACGGCGAAGACCGCCGGCTTGAGGGTGCCGGAACGCTGGGCCGCGGAGGGCAGCGCCAGGGCCAGGAAGGCGAGGGCGAGGGGTAGACCGAGGAGGAGCGCGCGTCTGAGCATGAGGGGGTGTCCGTGAGGGGCGACCGGAGTTGGCCAGCGTCTGGCTGCCAGCATAGCCGTTGCGCGGGCGAAAGGCAAAGCGGTGCCAAACTTCGCTGGTCAAGAAAGCCCGCCGCGCGGTATTGTCCCTGTCGTCGTCGCCCGCACCGCTGCGGAGGAGCCGCCGATGAAATCGCCGTTCCCCGGCATGGACCCGTACATCGAGGCATGTGACTTGTGGGGCGATTTCCACAATCGCCTCATTGCCGCCATTTGCAGCACTCTCAGCGAGGCCCTGCCACGCGGCTATGTCGCCCGCGTGAGCAAGCGCTCCTACATCGTCCTCGTCGAATCAGAAGAGAAGGCTGAGCGCTATTTCGAGCCGGATGTGAAGGTGACCACGGCACCGGGGCACACCCCGGCGCCTCCGAGGGGCCGTCAGGCGTCCACGACGGCCAACACGCTGGACGCCGACTCGGTCGCGGTGCGGGCGTTCATTGAAGAAGAGTTCGCCGAGAGGTTCATTGACATCTACGAGTTGAAGCCCGAGCGGCGCCTGGTGACGAGCATTGAAGTGCTCTCACCGTCCAACAAGATAGGCGGCTCCAAGGGCTGGAAGCAGTACCTGCGCAAGCGGCAATCGCTGCTCCTCGGCAAGGCGAACCTCGTCGAGATCGACCTGCTCCGCGGCGGTACGCGCATGCCGATGCTCGATCCACTCCCCAAAAGCCCCTACTATCTCCTCGTGGCTCGCGAGGACTGGGCGCCGAATTGCCGCGTTTGGCCAGCGTTCTTCGACCGACCGCTGCCGCCCATCCCCATCCCGCTCCACAAACCCGATCCCCCGGTCCCGCTGGCCCTGCAACCGCTCCTCGAGACGCTGTATGAGCGCGCGCGGTACGCGGAGGACATCGATTACGCTCGGTCGCTGACACCACCGCTAGAGCCCGAACAGGTTGCCTGGCTCCAAAAGCGACTGCACCCGGAGTCGTCGGCGGCGCCGTCCGCCGCCCCCCGCCGTCGGCCCCGTCGCCGCTGACTATCTCGGTCATGGCACCCGCCGTGGCACCACGCCCGCCGCCTGGAACGTCGGCTCCAGCCGCCGCGACAGCGCCGCCAGATGGTGGCTCGGCACCGACGGGTACAGGTGATGCTCCAGGTGGTACGTCAATTCCAGGAAGAGACGCGGGATGATCCAGCCGCGTAGCGTGCCGGTCTGCGTCAGCGGCGTGTCGCCGTAGCCGTGATGCGGCAGATGGACGGTCAAGAGCGGGTAGACCCAACTCCCGACGACGGCAAGGATCGCATAGACGAGGACACTCGCGGTCCACGGCAGCAACAGCACGCCCGCGGCCGGCACGAGCAGCGCCCAGGCCGCCTCGGCGAGCAGCCAGCGCCGTTGGTCCGGCTTGCCGCGGTTCTTCCGGAAGGCCCACCACCACAAGCGCGGCAGGAAGACCGGCCCGTACAGCACGGCCCGCCAGAAGCTCAAGCGCGCCGGGTCGCCCTCGGGGTCGTCGGGGCCGGGGAAGACGCGGTGGTGCTGGTGGTGCGTCGCGCGATAGGCGTGGCCGCTCTCCAGCAGCACGCCGCCCAGAAAGAACAGCGCCCACTCGGTCTGCCGTGGGCTGAGGCCCAGGGCATTGTGGACCACGTCGTGTGTCACAGTGACGATGGCCACGAAGACGAGAAAGACGATCAACGGCGTCAGCCATCCCAGGCCGGCGTACCAGGCGGTGAAAAACACGACCACGAGCAAGTAGGGCCGGGCCAGGGACCAGCGCCGCTGCCAGGGCGTCGTCGCCAGCAGGTCGCGGCCGAGGTCGTCGAGGGTCGGCAGGGGCGCCTCAGCGGCACAGGGCGGCGTCATGGCGTTCCTCCTCCGGTTCACGGATTGCAATCCGTGGGCTTGGCCGATGGGTTCCGATCCGCGCGAGAATCGCCTCCGCGACCAAGCGGCTGCCGTGGACGCAGGCGACGGTGCCGAGGCCCGGCCAGGTCGTGTCGCCGGCCAGCCAGAAGCCGGGGACGCCGACGTCGTGGGGGATGGCGTGCTGATTGCTGTTGGCCAACGATTGCCGCGTGCCGCCGACGGCGCCGCGCGGCCGGCGCGTGAAGCGCTCGTAGGTGCGCGGCGTGGCGAACTCGGCCACCACAGCCCTGTGCTACATCGACCATCTCATCCGCATGGGCAGGGACTGGATATCAGGCCCGGAGATCGACCACAAGGAGCGGCCGCTACTCAACGAGGGATTGTCCGGCCAGCGCTGGGAGCGCGTGCGTGCCGACCTGCCGGAACGCCTCCGCGACCTTATCGAAACGAAGCGCGCCGTGGGCCATCGACTCCGCCTGAGCGCGTGGCGTCAGTAGTGCGTATCTCATCCGTTGATACGCCAGAAGCCCCCTCGACAATGGGGGTATGGACACCACCATCACGTCTGCCCCCCCTGACGCCATCAGCCTGCTATCTCGGCTGACGGTCGCCGACGTACGCGCCCGCCTCGACGCGCTTGAGGCCGAGCGCCGAGCCCTACTCACCCTGCTCAGATCGCTACGCGCTCGCGAGCGGGCCGCCGCCCGGCGACAGGAGGTGTCCCGTGCCTCCTGACACGCGCCCCCCACCGAACCGCACCGCCTCCCCCCTCGACCGGGTCCTCGACGCGCTCAGCCGCGCACACTCGCCCCGCGTCCGCGCGTGGGCACGGGCGCTGCTGGAGCGCGGCGAGGTCGCCCGCGCCCAGGTCGGGCCGCCGGCCGTCGATAAAGTGGAGATTGAGACTCGTTAAACGCCAACGGCGGGTCAGGGAACCCGCCGGCGCCGCCGATGTAATGAGCTGTCACCGATGAGCGTATCACCCCCGACCCCTGACGGCAAGCCCCCTGACGGCGACCTCGACGCGCTGCTGCGCGAGACGCCCGGGCCGCCGCGATGGAATGGGGCAGGCGGAATGGGGAATGGGGAGCCTGCCGGTGCCCCATTCCCCATTCCCCCTGCCCCATTGCGGGTCCGCCGCCGTCCCGACCGGAAGGCCAGGATGGCGGTCGCGATGACCAGGAGACCCGAGACCGCCACGGCCGCAAGTAACAGGCGGCGGGACGTGCCTCGAAAGGTGGCTGCCGGGTCCGTTGAAAGCGAATCGCCTCCGGGGGACGAACTGGGCCTCGGCGCCGCCGCCGGTAGGTCCCGCTTGCCGAGCGGGACCAGGAGAGGTCCCGCTCGGCAAGCGGGACCTACCGGCGGCGTCCCGTCCCAATCGACGGCCATGAGCAGATCGAGGCCAGGTCGTAGTCTCTTGACCTCACACGAGCAAGGGCTGACGAGGAAAGCTCCCACCTCCTCGAGGCGTTCTCTGGTGATGTCGCAGCCGACCAGGGGGGGCAGGGCCCGGCCGCGGCCGAACACCGGGAACACCATCGCGTCGGATCGATCGACCAGATCGTCCTGAGAACGCAGAAGCATGCGCACCAGCATTTTCTCGGAGGGGTCGTCGCGTGCGACTCGGATCAGGGAAAAGGCGATGCGCAGGGGCGGGCCCTCCCGGGTCACCGGATCTTCCGGTGAGGGCGTCGCCTCCGGCAGTTTCAGGTGACGTTGCAACCTTTGCAGTTCGTCCTGCAACAGCTTGGCGGCGGCGTCATCCTTGTCCTTCCGGCCGCCCTCCAGGAGTAGGAAAACGGCCGTTTCTCCTTCGAGGATCCGCTTCGCAACGGTCCGGCGGGCGGGAGAATCGGCGAGGGACCTGACGGCAGCCGCCGCGAGAGGTCCGGCCCAGAGCCTTTCTGCGAGGCGTGCTGTTGCCGGAAAGCGGACGACGAGGCACGGCAACTTCGGCCCGGGGAGCGACGGGAACAGCGCGTCCAGTTGCCCTCCCGGGTGTGCTTTCACATCGACCACCTCGAGGAGGACGTTCGAGGGAAGGGGCGGATCGCCGGCCACTTGTTCCAGGGACTCGATCAGCGAACGCTGTTCCGGGCTCAGCGGTCCGTCGTGAATGACGGTGACCGGGTAGGGGTCGGCCGGCCAGTGCTCCAGGGCGTGGCGGAAGAGGGGGACGTCGCACGCCGAGAGCGGCGGAACGAGAAGGACCGGAAGAATCATCGAGACGAAAAAGCGGACCCGGAAAGGGAGCCTCTGCTTCAGCGCTGGGGTGATGTTCACCACGCGGCCCTCTCAAGTCGTTTCCGTTACTCGGCTCCCCTGGTGCGCCGGCAAGTCGGCGAGTATTCTACGCCGTGCGGCACCCGACGCCAGTGTTGCCCGGAGGGCGCCCGCGCCGGCGGATGACCTCCGTCCGAACGGCTCGCGCAATGACGGCGGCAATTACGATCTCAAGCCCCACCTGGTATGGAGAAGTCCATGCGGAGAATGAAACCCCTTTTGGCCGCGCTGTCGAGTCTGCTGCTTGCGGGGGCGCTTTCTGCCGCCGAGACGGCCCCGGCGTTCACCCGCAAGCCCACCGCGGTCCAGGCCGGCGACAAGATGAAAATCGACTTCACGCCGGACCGCACCACCGACGTGGCCGTCACGATTGAAGACGCCCGGGGGAAGGTCGTCCGGCATCTCGTCGCCGGCATGCTCGGCAAGGACCCGCCGGAGCCTCTTCAGCCCAACTCCCTGAAGCAGTCGCTCGAATGGGACGGCAAGGACGATTTCGGCAAGGCCGCGACGGGCGGGCCGTTCCGGGTCCGCGTCCGACTGGGCATGAGGGCGGAGTTCGACCGCTTCCTGATGCACAACCCGGACGGCAGCGGGGAGATCAGCGCCGTGGCCGTGGGGCCCCGCGGCAGCCTCTACGTCTTCCACAAGGACGGCACCGCCAACGGCAACATGGGCGGCCACAAGATCAAGGTTTACAACCGCGACGGCAAGCACCAGAAGGTGCTCACCCCCTTCCCCGCGGACGTCGAGGCGAAGAAGGTCAAGGCCCTGGGGGTCTTTCAATCGCCCGAAGGCGACCTGGTGCCGCACCTCCACAACTGGGAAACCCTCAGCTTCTATCCGGACAACATCGGTTGGCGCGGCCGGGACATGCCGGACTGGAGCTGCCCGGCCGTGGACTCCCGGGGGCGGGTCTACTGGTTGGTCAAGGGCCCGGCGCTGGTCGCCGTGGATGCCGACGGCGGCATCCCCTATGACACCTTCCTCGGCCCCCGGCTCCTGCCCGAGATCAAGGACCTCCGACTGAGCGGTGACAACTCGCGCTTCTGGTCGGAGCGCCCCTGTCTGGCGGTCAGTTCCGATGACAAGTTCGTGTACTTTGCCGGTCTCTCGACGGGCGCCGGCGACTACCGGAAGGCCCAGCCGCTGCCCTGCGTTTTCCGCGTGGACGTGGACAAGCGCGGCCCCGCCGAGGTCTTCGTCGGCAAGCTCGGCGAGCCAGGTAAGGAGAAGGACCTGCTGACCGCGCCGCGCGGTCTGGCCGTAGCCGGGGGCCTCCTGTACGTGGCCGACCCCGGATCCAACCGCGTCGTGATCTTCAAGGAATCCGACCGCTCCTTCGCCGGTGAGTTTAGCGTGGAGAATCCGCAAGTCCTCGGTGTGGACCCGGCCAACGGCGCCACCTATGTCTGCGCCTACACCGGCACGCAAACGGCGGACCTGATCCGGTTTGCCGAAGTCCACGTTCGCGGCCTCCTGTGGGGCAAGGAGGTCTTCCGGATGAAGCTGCCGCGGACCGGCTGGAGCCCCAACACCGGCATTCACCGCATCGCCGTGGACGCTTCCGCCAAGCCGGTGCGCATCTGGCTCCCCTCCCTCTACGCCGGCCCGACCCGCCTGTACTGCCTCGAGGACGCCGGCGACAAGTTCGTGGAGAAGGGCGACCCGCGCTCGAAGGAGTTGTGGGCGGAGGGGCCGCGCGACCTCACCGTCGATCGCGTGCGCGGCGAAGTCTACGTCAAGGCCAACGGCAACCTCACCTATCGTCTCGACGACAGGACCGGCGAGGTCAAGGACGTGATCGACGTGACCCGCCTGGTCCCGGGCAACGTCCTGGCCTCACAACTCGTCCCCGGCGAGGACGGCAATCTCTACGTCTTCACCTGGAATCGAGGTCTTTGGCGGCTCGACCGGGAGGGCAAGCCGAAGAACTGGGACGGCCTGAACACGCACAGCATTCCGCTGGAGGGGATGATGTGCTTTCAGCTGCGCCACCTGGCCCTGCGGCCCTACGCGCCGACCGACGAAATCTACGTCATCGCCACGGTCGATTCCGTGACGAAGGACCCCAAGGACGCGGGGAAATTCCTCACGCTCAACGCGGTCGGGCAGGACGGGAAAACGAAGCGGACGCTCATCTGGCAGTGCCTGAACGGGGCCATCCCGCGGGTCGATGCCCGGGGAAACATCTACATTGCCGACCTGGTGAAGCCGCCGGACCGCTCGTATCCCGAGTTCTTCGACGGGAAACTGCCGGCGCCGCCGAAGGAGTGCGACCGCGGCGATCTCTTCTGGTACAGCTACACGTACGGCAGCATCATCAAGTTCCCGCCCACCGGCGGGATCATCTGGCACCAGAAGGAACTGCCCAAGAGCGGCCTGGGCCAGCCGCCGGCCGAGCTCCTGGAGAAGCCGAAGCAGCCGTTCAAGAGGCACTTCAGCTCGCAGCCGCACCTGACGGGCGAGCTGCAGGGGGCGCTGTGGACCCGCTTCGGCTATGCCCCTTACTCCGCCCACATGTCCGGCAACACCAGCCACTGCATGTGTGAGGGCTCCGGCTTCGACGTGGACCCGTTCGGCCGGGTCTTTTTCCCCAACCTCGGCCAGTTCCGCGTCGAGGTGATCGACACCAACAACAACCCCATTACGACGTTCGGCAAATACGGCAACGAGGACTCCGGCGGCCCGAGCGCCCGGGTGAAGAAGCCGGACGTCCCGCTCGCCTGGCCGACCTACGTCGCCGTTTCCGACCGTTGGGGCTACGTGGCCGACACGGTCAACCGCCGGATCGTCCGGGTGAAATTCACCTACGCGGCAGAGGAGACGTGCGCTGTGCCCTGAGCTACCGCCCGGGGGAAAGCGGCGAGGCGGGGGGGCGAAGGGGGTGGCTCATGTCGGACCCGGGACGCGAAGCGATCATTCAGGCCGCCCCGGACGGGCGCGGCAGCAACGAGGCCCTGGAACGGATCGTCCTGTGGAAGGTGAGCCTGCGCCTGCTACCGTTCCTGTTCGTGCTCTACGTCGTGAACATCCTGGATCGGGTCAACGTGGCCATCGCCCGCTGGCAAATGCTGCCCGACCTGGGACTGGAGGGCGACCGGGCCGAAGAGGTCTACGGCCTGGGCTTTGGTATCTTCTACATCGGCTACGTGCTTTTCGAGGTGCCGAGCAACCTCCTCCTGCACCGGGTCGGCGCCCGCTTCTGGGTCAGCCGCATTATGGTGAGCTGGGGGATCATTTCCGCGGCGATGATCTACGTCCGGGGGCCCGCCAGCTTGTACGCCCTGCGCTTCCTGCTGGGGGTGGCCGAGGCGGGTTTCTTCCCCGGGATCATCCTGTACCTGAGCTACTGGTTCCCCGCCCGGCAGCGGGCCCGGGCGGTGGCGATCTTCATGATGGCTTCCCCTGTCGCCGGGCTGGTGGGCAACCCGGTCTCGGGCGCGATCCTGGAGTACCTGAGCGGGACCGGCGGGCTGGCGGGCTGGCAATGGCTCTTCCTCCTGGAAGGGATTCCGTCAGTGGTCCTGGGGTTCTGCGTCTGGTTCTACCTGAGCGACCGTCCGGAGCAGGCCCGTTGGCTGACGCCGCCGGAACGGGAGTGGCTCGTCGCGCACCTCAGCGGGGAAGCGAAGCGGCGCGACGAGCACCACGGGCTGAGCCGACTGTCGGCCCTGGCCAACCCGCGCGTCTGGCACCTGATCGCCCTTTATTTCACGGTCGCCACGGCCGCCGGCGGCTTTGCTTCCTACGCGCCGACAATCGTCAAGGGGCAGTTTCGCGGCCTGAGCGACTTCACGATCAGCGTGCTGACCGCGATTCCGAGCGCGGCCGCGATGGTCGGCATGGTGGTCATCGGCATCCACTCGGACCGGACCGGTGAGCGGCGCCGTCACGTGGCGGCGTCGGCCTTTCTCGGCGCCGTGGGCTGGGTGCTGGCCGCCGCCACGGACGACTCGCGCCTGGTGCTGCTGGGGTTGGTGCTGGCGCAGGTGGGGATCATGAGCATGCTGCCGATCTTCTGGGCGCTGCCGACGTCCTTCCTCGGCGGCGCCGCGGCGGCCGGGGGGATTGCCCTGATCAATTCGGTGGGCAACCTGGGAGGCTTCTGGGGCCCCTACGTCATGAGCCAGCTTGCGGTCGCCACCCACAGCGATACGGGCGGGACGATCGTGAGCTATACGGGCGGGATGAAAGTGATGGCCTGGACGCTCGGCCTCGGCGGCCTCCTGGCCCTCTGCCTCCGGCAGGACTCGACCAGTCGCGCTCAGTAGCTGAGGCTGTAATAACGCACCACGGACGAATCGTCACCCAGGGCAGAGCCCTGCCGTGAGGCTGGGCGTTCGTTCGCGTCGCCGGGTATGCCAGGGGACGTTTCGTTTCACGGGCCGGTGAAACGAATCGTGTTTCCCGATGTCCTTGTCTCTCCCCGACTTGCGCTGCCACAAACCCATTCGTTTCACGACTTTGGTAGACACACTTCGGGGGGGCAATGAAACGATTCGGCAGGGAGTTGCGACACGAAGCCGCACCAGCGAATGGCCGAAGGACCGGCCCCACCTGTGTCCAGGTGGTTTCCCACCCCTGCGGGCGTGCCTGGTAACGGGACGACCCGAAGCGTGGGGCACAAGCCCAAGGGCTCCCGAGCCATCCGGGGGAGCAACCGGGCCAGGGAAAGTTTGGACGGACGAACGACCGTGAACCCTTGATGAGGCCCCGAGATACGAAGGTTGCCGAAAGCGATGGCTGACTACGGCAATGGCGGGCCGCACCACGGGTCGCCAACGACCCGCGGACCTGGCGATTCCTCCCATCAGCCAGGTACGGACACCCGAGGCCCCGGGGTACAGAGGGCGTCCTCCCCAAACGCGTCTCGCTGGCGCGGAACGTGGAAACCCCGACGCGGTCTGACGACGGGCTCGGTGCTTCTCGAGCACCAGGCACGACCCGGCAGTAAGCCGACCGTAAGGAAGGCCCAAGCCCGCGGCGGGAAAGGATGGTCCAAGAAGCCAATGCCGGCGGCCGAAAGGCGACGGGAATCCATAACCGGCCGGATAGGGGCCTCGGCCCCCGCCGAAAGGCGGCTGACGTGGACCAGGTAAGCCACCGGAACTTCGCTGTGAAGGAAGCTCATCACGGGACAAGTTAGATGCCGTCCTCACCGACAGCAAACGGACTCGTGACGCCAACCGACTGGCAGTCCGTCGCCTGGCGGAAAGCCAACCGGATCGTGCGCAACCTTCGACGGCGCATCTTCAAGGCGGCACAAGCGGGCGACCTGAAGAAGGTCCGCTCGCTGCGTGACCGTTCGTGGCTGCTTGAGCCGTGTGCGGTGCAAATCGCAAGCACGGTTCTGAGGGGGCGGGGTGGCGGTGACGCCACCCCGCTACCCGGCGAAATTGCGGCTCCTGCTGAGCTTGCCGACCTTTTCGCTTGCCGTGGGGCAACAAGTCACCCCGACCCTTCTGGTCTGGGGATTGTGTCCGAGTATTGTGTCAACTCGCAGGGGGGCTGACACAATACTCCGTTGCAGCAAGTCGTTAGAAATCAACAGGTTGCGACGCGCGGCGCGAGTATTGTTTCAGTTTCTGCGGGTGTGACACAATACTCGGACAGCGCGCCCGGCACCCCACCACCGCCGAGGGCGGCGTCGCGGAATGTCACTCAGGACGGCTCCTTGGTGAATTCTTTGAGGCGGAGCTGCGTCTGGCGGCCCTCGAAGCGGATGTCGCCGGGGCCACGGCCCTGGAAGTAGTCCTTCTGCCAGCCACGCTCGACCGCCTCGGGGACCCGCTCCTCCAACGCCCGCAGGAACTCGCCACGCTGCGCCCGCCAGGCGTCGTAGGCGGCGGCGAGGTCCGGATCGCTCCGCAGCGGCAGTTGCCGGGCCTCCAGGCTCTCGGCCAGGCCGCGCGGTAGCGGCACGAGCATGCAGATCGGCTCGCCGCGGGCGAAGCGCACCTTCAGGCCGGGACGCGTCAGCTTGCAGTTCATCGTGAAGGTGGCGGGGGACCAGTCGGTTTCGACGAGGCCCTCCAGGGGGCAGGCGCCGTCCTTGACGCAGTTGCTCGGCCCCCCGACCCAGAGGTTGACCCCCGGCGGAGTGCGGAAGAGGTAGGGCAGGCTGAAGGTGACGATGCCGCTGCCGAAGTGGCTCTTGATGCGGCTGTCCGGGGGTTGGGGGCGGAGGTCGCCGTCGCAGACCTGGAAGCCCAAGGGGTCCGCTGGGACGGTGTCGCCGAAGAGAAGGTCCAAGTCATCGAGGGCGGGGCCGCCGTTCCAGGTGGCGGAGAAGCCCACGGGGTTGAGGAGAAGCCAGCCGGCCTGGTTGGCCATGACCAGGGGCAGGCAGCGGTAGGGGAAGTGCTGGCCGATGGCGTCCCTCCAGTCGCGGCGGGCCGGGGCGCAGACGATGGGCATGTCGCGCGGGTCGTGGATCTCGTAAGCCTGGATCAGGCGTGCGTCGTCGGGCACGGCCCCCACTCCTTCACCTGCGGCGCGACTGGGCGCAGCCGCGTCAGCCGCGGCAAAGGGCAGCCGCACGGCCGTCGCCTTTCGACAATATTACCGGCGAGGAATAGTCAGGGTGTCCCATTTATTCTCCTCAAGAAGAACAAGAGGCGCGTCCCTTTTCACTCTTTTTGAGTGCCTAATTATCCTCTATCGGGTGGGCGCGATTTTCTCCGCAAAGCCTTTGATATCAAGAAGTTTGGTGAACTGTCCCCATGGGTCTTCCATGGGTCTTCATGGGTTTCACCATGGGTTTCATGGGTTCCCGCCATGGGTTCTCGTCCCCATGGGTTCCCACGAAAAGAGGACGGGGCCCATATGCCTTGAAAAGGGCTCGAAGGGACAAAAGAGGGATAAATGGGTCGGGAGTCGTTAAGACAATTTGTCTTAACGACTGCCGACCCATTTGATTTGCCTGCCGGAAGAGGACTGACGCGACGGCGGGCCGAGCGCTCGGCCCGCCGTCTTCCCTACGCCCGACACCCAGCAAAGCATCCCGCTACTTCCGCGGCCGCCACGCCTGATACTTCTTGATGGCTTCCTGTTTCTCTTCCTCGGTGGCGTTTGCAGCCGGGCCGTAGTCGTCCCCCGTCAGGCTGCGGAGAGAGGCATGGGTGGCGCGGACGACCGAGGGATTGGGATCGAGCAAGAGTTTGGCGACCTCGGCCACTGTCTCCTGAGCGTCGCGCATCCCCAGGGCCAAGGCTGCGGCCCGGCGGATCTCGGCATCGCTATCTTCCAGGTAGCGCAGGAGTGTCGCCTCCTTCCTCCCGGACAGTCGCTTGGCGAGGGCTTCGCGAGCCTCCTTGCGCGCGTTCCCGCTCAGGGAGGGGATGGCATAGGCGATGGCCACGGTGTACTCGGGGCCGCTCGTCTCCGCGTAGCGCTTCAGCAGTTCTTTTTGCCGTTCGTCGGTTGCCTTGACGAGCTGATTGGCCAGCCGGTCGGCCTCCTTGTCCCTCTCCGGGCGCGGGGCCTGCTTCAGGACCACCCTGCCCTGTTCCTCCCACCAGCGGGCCCAGTCCTTAGCGGCCTTTTTCCGCCCTTCCGCCGCTGCGCCGGGGCGTGGGCCGAAATCGCGCGCAGGCGTCAGCTTTTCCGCCGGAGGTCCGGGCTTGCCGGGGGCGGCGGCCGCAACTTCCGGGTTGAGCTTCAGGAAACTGAGAATAACCAGGCTGCGCCGTGCGGACTGGCGCACGGCGTCGTCATTGTCCTTCAGCAGCGGGATGAGGTCATCCTGCCAGAAGAGGCGCCGTTCGCCAACGGCGTAGGCCGCGAGAAAGCGATTCACGGCGGCAGGCGACTTCAAGTCAGCCCGCAGTTCGTCTTCGCTCGCGTCGATGGCAGTGCGGAGAAGGGCCAGCAGTTGCTGTTGTTGCAACTGGCGCTGTTGTTGCTCGAATTGCTCTCGCAGAACTCGACCGAGTTCATTCGGCACGCAGCCTCGCGGGCCTCAGCCTGCGAGGGACCGGCCGGGCAGCAGAGCGAGAAAAGTCGCTCCCGCCAAGAGCAGGGCGACAACGATCATTACCTTGGGACGCGTGCGCATGCTTCTCTCCGATGCAGGAAAGGGCGATAAGCACCGTGACTCGATCCCACCTGTGAGAGTTGGATCATCCCACGTTAGACGGCGACCGCAACGAGTCTTTTCGCTGCGGGTGCCGGTGCTGTCCGGCACGGGCACCGGCGGGGGCGTTGTCTTCATGTCGGGGTGATGCTCGCCGACGTTAATCAGGTAGGCCCGCAGCCAGCCGCACTTGCCTTACTTGTCCGCCTTGCCGACGGAGACTCGGGCCAGGCGCAGGCCGAGGTTGAACCGCCGGGACGATGGCGGAACCGCGTCTCGGGTCACCGCCCAGCAGCCCTCAAAGCCGCTATCCCAACTGCCGCCCTTGGTCCGTCGCGCGGGCCCTTTGGGGTTGTTGGGGTCCGGCCCCTCGTCTTGGCACCACTCCCACACGTTGCCGTTCTCTGTACCCACCGGCGTGGCTTCATCCAGAACCGAGCCCCTCGCCTGTCGCATGGGGCTGCCGGCGGGCCGAGACTTGGTAGCGTCGGGACCGGACCTCCGCGTTTCAGGCGACGGCCGGCGTCCGCGGCTGGGCCGACGGGATAAAGGGGTCGGGAGTCGTTAAGACAAATTGTCTTAACGACTCCCGACCCCTTTGATTTGCCCTTGACGCCCCGACGATGGCGCCTCTTCCTGGCAGGTCGGGACGGCACCCAACCCCTCGAAGAGGTGCCTCCGCTCCTGCATCTCGTTTATCTCTCCGCAAATGTGCATCACCAGCACGGCCAGCAGGCACAGGACCACGACGGCGGGTACGACCATGAGCATGGCGAACCTCCACTGGATTGATAGGGTCAAGGGACGGACGACCATCGAGGCACTGTCATGGCGTACGGACGCCATCGTGGGCGAGGTTTGTTCGGGGCAAACCGGACTTGTCGTTGTCGCGCGCCGGGCCGCCTCTTCGGGAAGCGTCAGGACGGCAATGCTCCCCCCAGCTCCCTGGCCAGGTGTTCCGCCTTCGCCCGCGGCATCTGGAGTTCGTACGTCGAATTCTCGGTCACGATGACATACTTCCCCACCTGGCCGTCGCCACGGAGATCGATGATCGCGCTGGACGACCGCCGGATGCCCAGGACCGGGGATGATTGAAGATGCGTCCCGGCGGGGCAGACGCGCGGATCAATGAAGAAAAGGATGACATCACCGTCGCCGTCGCGCGTGTGGTGCAGATACACGACGGGTTTCTTCGCCTGACTCCTCATGAATCTCGCCTCCTGTTGGCCGTCCGCAGGCGGGGCCGCCCGGGACCCGGTTACGCAGGATCCGCGCCGGCGCGAGTCGCTGGTCCGCTGCATCGGTGTAACTCCTTGTCCTGGGTGCGAGTCTAATCCCGTGGCCCGGGGAATCGCCGCCGGTTTGCCCTCGTAAGTCGGGGTGCCGCGAAGTCCCAGGAGCTGGGCCGCGCGGGCCACGCCATCTGCGCGAGTCGGCAGTTGTGCGAGCCCGTAAGTCGATGGCAACCGGTCGTGTGGAAGTGACTACTCGCCCGGCGCGAGAAAAAGACACACGATCCGGCTACCCGCCGCATTTTGTTGACACCGCTGGTTCGGGAAGTGCGCGCGTCGGCGGACCCAATCAGAAAAAGAGGAGACGTCGCGCTGATCCCCACGCGTATAACGAGGGTGTCGTTGGCACCTCCGTCCGACGACGGGGATCGCCGAGGCGTGTCTTTTTTTCCCCCGAACGAGGTATTACTCATGGCCAGCCCGAGCCATTCGACGAGCACCCTCCTCGTCCGCCTGCGCGAGCACGGCGGCGACGACGGTGCGTGGAGCCAGTTCGTCGATCGTTACGGCCCGCAGTTCTACGGCTGGTGCCGGAGGCACGGGCTGCAGGACGCGGACGCCTCGGACGTGATGCAGGAGGTACTCCTGCGGGTCGCCAAAGGAGTCAAGACGTTTGACCGGGAACGCGCTAATGCCCGGAGCTGGCTCTTCACGATCCTGAGGAACAGCTTTCGCGACTGGTTGCATCACCGCGACCCGGCGCCGGGGGGCGACGTCGCCCGCGCGCTGCTGGAGTCGAAAGAGGCGCTCGACGATCTCGAGCGGCGCCTGGCCGAGGAGTTCGATTTGGAGCGCAAGGAAGTTGCCGAACACAACGTGCGCTCCCGGCTGCGCGGAGCGGCCACCTGGTTGGCGTACGAACTGACGTGCCGGCAGGGGTTGTCCTATACCGAGGCCGCTGAGCGCCTGAAGATCCGCCGGCCGCACGTCATTCGGTCCCGCAACCGGGTGATCAAGATGGTGGCCGAGGAGGTCCGGTCCCTGGCGGCGGCGGAGGAAAGCCGCCAGGGGCCTTGATGACGAGGTTGCCGATGGATACCTGTCCCTCCGATGATCTGTGGCGCATTTATTTGATGGAAGGGCTCAGCCCCGAGGAGGACGAGGCCCTGACGGCCCACGCCGAGACCTGCGCCGTCTGCACCCAGACCCTGCTCGGCCTGGCGCCCGCCGAGCCGGCCCGGGCGCCAGCCCGGCCCGGGGAGCCGACACCGCCGCCGGAGCTGATGGAACGCCTGCGCGGGCTCTGGGGGCACGCCGAGCCGGAGCCGCCTGGCGAGGACGCTGAGGACCCCTGGCCGCAGATCACCGGGTACGAGGTGGTGCGCGTGTTGGGCCGCGGCGGCATGGGCGTGGTGTACGAGGCGCGCCATGTGGCGCTCAACCGCACGGTGGCGCTGAAGACCATCCGCCGCCGCAGGGACGCCGCGCCGCGCGGCGAGGAGGTCAGCCGCTTCCTGCGCGAGGCCGAGGCCGTCGCTCGCGTTAGCGATCCTGGGATCGTGCCCATCTACGAGGTCGGCCGCGACGCGGACGGCTTCCCCTACATGGCGCTGGAGTTCTGCCCCGGCGGCAGCCTCGCGGCCCGCCTGGCTGATGGCCCCCTGCCGCCGCGCGAGGCTGCCGCCATGGCCCGCGCCCTGGCGCTGGGGCTGTACAAGGTCCACGCCTGCGGCGTCCTCCACCGTGACGTCACCCCCGCCAACGTGCTCGCCGCCGCCGACGGCACCTGGAAGCTCACCGACTTCGGCCTGGCCAAGTTGGCCGAGGCGCCCCAGCGGCTGACGCAGACCGGGGTCGTCCGCGGTACGCCCCTGTACATGGCGCCGGAGCGCTTCCAGGAGGGCCCGGCCGAGCCCGACGGGCGCTCGGACGTCTACTCGCTGGGGGCGGTGCTGTACGAGGCCCTGGCCGGGGTGCCCCCGTTCCAGGGCGCCAGCGTCGCCGACGTGGTGCATCAGGTCGCCAGCGTCGAGCCGGTGCCCCTGCGTCAGCGGCGGGGTGAGGTGCCGCGCGACCTCGAAACAATCTGCTTGAAGTGCCTGGAGAAGGAGCCGGTCAGGCGCTACGCCAGCGCCGAAGCCCTTGCCGACGACCTGCGCCGGTTCCTCGCCGACGAGCCGATCCTTGCCCGGCCACCGGGCGCGCTGAGGCGCGGTTGGAAATGGTGCCGGCGGCATCCGGTACGTGCTGCGCTAGCGTGCGCCGGGGTCGGCATGCTCCTCATCCTCCTCGTGGGCCTCTTCTTCCTCAACGCCGAGAAGAATCGCACCGAACTGGCCCGCCAGGGAGAAGAGTCGCAGCGGATTGAAGCGCAGGCGCAGGAAGCCGTGACGCGGGCGACGTTGGACTTCGTCGAGAGCAAGGTCTTCGCCGCCGCCCGGCCCAAAGACCAAGAGGGGGGCATGGGCTACGACGTCAAGCTGGCCGATGCATTGAAAGCATCGCTGCGGTTCGTCGAGACCCGCTTCAAAGATCAGCCGCTCGTCGAAGCCCGCCTGCGGCTGACGCTGGGAAATTCGTTCGAGGAAAACAAAGGGGGAGGAAAACAAAGGAAAACAAAGGGGACAGCGTGAATTATTGTAATTCACGCTGTCCCCTTTGTTTTCCGCCTGGGCGGGCTGGACGGAGAGGAGCGCTGGGAGTTCGCCAACGCCGTCCTGCACGACCTGGGCCGCCCCGTCCGCTGCGACGACCCGGCGCTGGCGGCGCTGGTGCGTCTGCTGAACGGCCACCCGCTGGCGATGCGGGTGATCCTGCCGCGACTGGAGAACCGGCCGGCGGCCGAACTGACCGAGGCGCTGTGGCGGAACTTCAACGCGTTGCGGTCGGGCGCGGCGGACGAGAGCGAGGCGCGGCTGTTCGCGACGCTGCGATTCGCGACCGACGCCTTGCCGGCGGCGTGGCAGCCGCTGCTGATCGCGCTGGCGCAGCACGAGGGGTACGTCGTAGCCGACCTGCTGGAGGAGATGGCCCGGCAAGTCGATGCGGGCTGGACGCGGGCGCCGATCGACGACTGCCTGGGCGCGCTAGCGAGTGGCGGGCTATTGCGCGGGGTGGGGTCGGGGATTTGGGAAATGCACCCGGCGGTATCGGGGTTCCTGCGCTCGGCCCTCGGTGGTGACCTGGACCCAGCCTTGCGGGATGCCTGGGTGCGGGCCTTCGTGGACGTGATGGGAAGCCTGGCCAATGCCCTGGCCCCGCGGCCGCTGCACGAACAGCGGAGACCGTTCCATCTTGTCGGCGCGAGCCTTCATTCGGCCCGCGCCAGCGCGCAACGCCTGGGGATGTCCACGGACTGCGCTGCGCCGCCGCGGGCATGGCGTTGGAGCAGTATCGGTTGGCCAACGGCGGCTGGCCCGACAACCTCGACCGGCTGGTGCCGAAGTACCTCACCAGGGTGCCGGACGACCCGTTCGACGGCAAGCCCTTGCGCTACGCGAAATACCAGGAGGGCGTCGCCGTGTATTCGGTCGGCACCGACGAGAAGGAAAGTACCCGGCCCGACGACCTGGACCAGTTCGAGAAGGAGGGCGGCTCCCTCGTGAGCTTCCGCCTCTGGAACGTCGAGGCAAGGAACAAGGCAAAACCATGAGCGAACCCGACGAACTCCCGCCGCCGCGCCCGCGCCGCCGCCGCCGCTGGCTGCTCCTGCTGGTGGTGCCGTTGACGCTGGGTCTGGCCGGTTGGGTCTACCTGTATTCCTCCAGCGACCAGCGTCTGAAGCGCGCCGTCGCCGAGGCCGACCGCCTCGACCCGCACTGGCGCCTCGACGACGTCCTGGCCGAGCGCGCCGACATTCCCGACGAGGACAACGGCGCACTCATCGTCATCGCGGTCAAGTCGAAGATGCCGTCGCGCTGGCCGGCGTGGGATCTCCCCCCGTCCGACGGCGCGCCTGAGTCCGAGCCGAGCCTGGGGGATTCGCTGCGAGAGCTGAAGCCCAACGAGGCGTTGACTCCTCGGGAAAAGTCCGCCATTCGCGGCGAGATGGAGCGGGCCGCCGCCGCCATCCAGGAGGCGCGCAAGCTCGCCGACCGGCCACGCGGCCGCTTTCAAATCGCCTATTCCCGAGACTACATCTCGACGCTGATGCCGAACATTCAGGACGCCCGTCAAACGGCGCAGGTGCTCAGCTACGACGCCCTGTTCCGCGCGCAGTCGGGCGACCTGGACGGCGCCGTCGTCTCCTGCCGCGCCCTGGTCAACAACGGCCGCTCCCTCGGCGACGAGCCCACCCTCATCGCGCAGCTGGTGCGCATGGCCATCCGCGCCATCGCCGCCGGGCAGGCGGAGCGGACGGTCGGGCAGGGGGAGCCGGACGCCGACGGCCTGGCCGGCTTGCAGCGGGCCCTGGAAGAGGAGGCCGAGGAGCCGCTCTTCCAGTACTGCATGCGCGGGGAGCGCGCGGGCATGGACCGCCTCATGCAGTCGCTGCAGGACGGCGGCACGTCGGTCAAGCAGATGCAGGGGCTGCTCAACAGCGGCTCCCGGCGGAACGGCGGCTGGGCCGGCGAGGAGCTGACGCTGTACCTGCCGGGGACGGTCACCAACAATCGGGCCGCGCTGCTCGAGCGGATGAACCGGATGGTCGAGATTTCCAAACTGCCGCCCGGGGAGCAGGCCGCGCGCCTGGACGAGCAGAAGGCGACGTTCGCGAAGGAGCCGCTGCTGGTGCGCGAGCTGCTGCTGACGGCGACGGAGAAGATCGCCGAGGCGGAGCGGCGCACGCGCGGACTGCTCCGCTGCACCGCCGCGGGACTGGCCGCCGAGCGCTACCGGCGGAAGTACGGCCGCTGGCCGGAGAAGTTGGACGACCTCAAGGGCGAGTTCCTGCGCCAGGTGCCGCTCGACCCGTACGACGGCCGGCCGCTGCGCTACCGCAAGGACGGTGAGGGGATCGTCATTTACGCGATCTGGAAGGACGGCACGGACGACGGCGGCGACCGGACGACGCTCAACACCTACAAGGACGGGACCGACGTCGGCTTTCGCCTGTGGGACGTGGACAAGCGGCGACGGCCGCGGAAATGATACAGCCGCTTGCGGCTTCGCAAGGTCATGCGAAGCCGCAAGCGGCTACTGCCGATCCACCACCTCGAAGATGATGCACGACACGTTGTCCTTCGACCCCGAGTCGAGGGCGAGCTGCCCGAGGCCGTCGGCGCAGGCCTGTAAGTCGGTCTGTTCGCGGACATAGTCCAGGATCTGCTCGTCGGTCACCACGCCGGTGAGGCCGTCGGTGCAGAGCAGGAAGCGATCCCCCGTCTGCAGCGACAGCACCTTCACTTCCGGGCCGTCGCCGACCTCCTTGGAGCCGAGGTACTTCCAGAGGAAGTTGCGGTAGCGGTGCGTGCGCGCCTCGGCGGCGGAGATGGTCTTGGCCTCGACCAGGGCCTGGGCGATGGAGTGATCGACGGTGAGCTGTTCGATCTTCTTGCCGCGGATCAAGTAGCCGCGGCTGTCGCCGAGGCCGCTGACGTACAGCACCGACGAGCCCTTGCGCCAGACGGTGAGCACGATGGTCGTGCCCATGTTTTTCAGGTCGCGCTCCAGGGCGGCCATGGCGAGGATTTCCTCGTTGGCCTGGACGATGGAGCGGCGGATGATGTTCTTGGTTTCCTCGCTGCCCAGGGGGCCGACGAGGTGCTTTTTCAGCTCGCGGGGCAGGATCTCAATGGCCCGCTTGCTGGCGATCTCCCCGGCCTGCTGGCCGCCCATGCCGTCGGCCACCAGGCACAGCGTCATGTCGGAGAACTCCTTGACCTCAATGGAGTCCTCGTTGTTCTCCCGATAGTTGCCCAGGAGAGTACACTTGCCGATATTCAGAGCCAGGGCCATGGGAAGCCACCTCGTCCTTTCGCACGGCCGGCAGACCGAAGACCTGGGGGACGCCGCGACCCGTTTCCGCCCGAGCGCCGATGGGACTTCGGAAATGTCGGCGGGGTCAGCGGGGCAAGGCGCCCTTCCTTTCCCTCATCCTAACGCCTTCCCCGTGAATTGCTAGCCCGTTGTCCCTAATTCCGGGGCACGCGCTCAAGCCTACTCCACGTGGGCGGCCGCGGCAACCGAAGATGAGTTTGTCCGTTGCTCTGAGGTGATCGTTTCACGCCAGCGCCTCGGCAATGACCGACGCGTTTTGCACCAGCGGCACCGGCCGATTGGTGCGGTCGGTGAGCAGCGTCTCCGGGTCGATGCCGAGCAGGTGATAGGTGGTCGCCAGCACGTCCTTCGGCGAGATGGGGCGCTCGGCGACGGTGCCGGCGATCTTGTCCGACTTGCCGACGACCTTGCCGCGAGCGATGCCGCCGCCGGCCATCAGGGCGCTGTAGCACTGCGACCAGTGGTCGCGGCCGCCGCCCTTGACGTTAGCAATCTTCGGGGTGCGGCCGTGCTCGCTCAGCACCAGCACCAGCGTCTCGTCGAGCAGGCCGCGGCCGTCGAGGTCGTTGAGCAATCCGTAAAGGGCCATGTCGAAACCGGGCAGCAGCTCCTGGCGCATGCGCGGGTAGTGGTCCCAGTGCGTGTCCCAGCCGGAGCCGGCCAGGCCGTACTCGTCCCAGAAGACGGTGACGAAACGCGAGCCGGCCTCGACCAGCCGCCGCGCTGCCAGCGCCGCCTGTCCGAATACCGTCATGCCGTACGACTCGCGCAGCTTGAGCGGCTCGCGGTTCAGGTCGAGGGCGGCGCGCACCTTCTCCGAGCCGATCAGGGAGTAGGCCATCTCGCGATAGTGGTCGAGCTGCCGGCCCGCGGCGCTGTCGTCGCGGCGGCGGCGGGCGCCATCGAGCTGCTCCACCAGGCTGCGGCGCTGGTCGAGGCGGTCGAGCGTGATCTCGGCGGGGAGGTCGGTGGCGGTCGCCAGCTCGAAGCGGCTCTCCGGAGTGATGCCCATGTAAGGCTCGCCGCCCTCGAACTTCTGGTCCTGCAGCGTCTTGGTCCAGGTGCGCGTCGCCTTGCCCTTGAAGGTGGTCCAGATGGGGTTGTAGGCCCCGCCGAGGAAGGCGGCGTAAGGGCCGGCGCGAGCCACCTCACCGACGCGCTGCGAGCTGAACGCCCACGGCAGGCCGATGTTCGTCGGCACCGCCTGCGGCTTCACGCCCCTTTTGCCAGCCGTCAGGTACTCGACGACGCTGCCGATGAACGGCCAGTGGCGGCCGTCGTGCGGGTTCAGCTCCATCGCCACGCCGATCGTCGGCACGCCGGTGGTGGCGTAGGCGACTCCGTGGATGGGGTACGGGTGCGTTAGCGAGCGCAGGACCGTCACCTTGTCCATGACCTTCGCGGCATTGGGCAGCAGCTCGCAGACGTCGAGGCCGGGAAGGCGCGATTTGATGGACTGGAATTCGCCGCGGATCTCCAGCGGGGCGGCCGGCTTCATGTCGAAGGTTTCGAGTTGGCTCGGCGAGCCGTAGAGGAACAGGAGGATGCACGACTTGGCCTTGCCGAAGCTCTTGCCGGCGCGCGAGTCCGGCGCCGCCGCACGCTGGGCTTGCTCGGCGCGCAAGAGGTCTGGGAGGCCGAGGCCGAATAGCCCCAGGCCGCCGGCGAGCAGCATGTCACGGCGCGTCAGGCCGTCGCAGAAGCGTTTCGGCGATCCGAGAATGCGCAACATGGGAGAATCCTCAGCCCGGGCGGATGAACGAGATCAATCGTAGCCCGACCGGGCCAGGCAGGACAAGGAGAATCCGTTTAGCGGCGGCCCGCAGAGCCGCGCGGGTCTGCGACCTGCCGCTAAACGAATCCTGCCTGCGTTACTTGGGAATTGGTGGTTTCCACTGCTCGTTGAAGAACCCCGCCCCCACGATGCCGCCCGGCGACCGCGACGACACCGGCACGTCCACGTCGATCACGGCGTAGTCCGGCAGCTTGGGCACCTGTCGCGCATTATTCAGGTAGTCATACTCGCGGAAGGTGAAGCCGCTGTTGAGCACGACGTAGCGCTTCGGGTTGAGCGGGTTGGGATAGATCAGTATCGGCACGAAAAGGGCGGCGTTGTACTTCGTGGACCCGACGACGATCGCCCGCGCGTCCCAGCGCACCGGCAGCTTGTCAGCGATCTTCGCCAGCACCTTGTTGCTCTGCGGATCGCCCCATAGCACAAGGTTATGTTCCTTGACGTCGGCCTCGGTGACGGCCTCGTCGCTTTTGATCCGGACCTCGCCGCGGAACTGCTTGCGCCAGTGATCGACGGCGTGGGCCATCTCCTTGTCGGCCCAGGTGCCGACCTTGTCGTTGAGCGGCTTCCCCGTCGGCCGCACCATCAGGAAGCTGTCGAGGAAGGCGTCATCGATCGGCCCTTGAAGCCCGTGCCGCTTGCGCAGCGTTCCATCGTCGGCCGAATTGACCACCTGCCACTTGTAATCGACTCGGCGGAAGTGCGCCACCCACGACCGATCCGTGCCCACCGCAGGCGCCTTCAACTTTTGGCCATCGAGCGTCACCGTCGGCCTCTCCGTCGCGCTGAGCGGACAGAAACCGGCCGGCATCGCAAACGTTAGGGCGGCCACGTTGTCGCCGGTCATCGCCGTCACGCCGTCGGCGGTGAGGTCCGCACGCACACTGGCTTCCTTCCAGTGTTCCACCAGGGCGTCGATCGTCACCCAGAAGGAAGTGTTGTAGCGCAGCGTCCACGTCTGGAACATCACGCGTCGCGGCAGCGGCTTCCGGCCGTTCTCCACGATGTTGTCGATGCGGCGGATGAGTTCCTTTTTGACTTCGGGGTGATACCCGTGTCCTGTCTTCGGCCCGATGAGGTGGGGAAACTCGATGCCGCACCGCTCGCAGGCCACGACCATCACGTCGGCCGCTTGCTTCTGCGAATCGATCTCGCCGCTGTAGGCCACCGTCGGCAGGTTGTAGAGGTTCAAGGCGTAATCGGTGCAGTCGTACAGGTGCCACAACTTCCGCTCGTAGTCGGTCGGTTGGAGCTTCTCGTTCTGAAACACTTTCAGGAAGTCAGGCGTCTCCGCGAAGCCGGCACCGGGTGCCGCCGCCGCCCAGAGGCTGGGGTAATGCACGGCGAAATGCCAGCAGGCGGCGCCGCCCATCGAGAAGCCGCGGATCACCAGCCGATTCTCGTCGATGGGGTAGCGGCTCTTGACGCTGTCCAGCGCCTCGAACAAATCGACCTCGCCAGCGAGCTTGTTGGCGCAGCAGTACCGGCCGTAGAGGTGGACGACGAAGGCATCCTTTGGCGTGAATTCGCCCGGCGACTTCTGACGCTGGTCGATGAAGTTCAACTCGGTCAGCGTCTCGCCGCGGCCGTGGCACCAGAAGTCGAGGCGGTGTTTGTGCGGCGAATCCGGCTTGTACGACTCCGGCACGACCAGGCCGTAGGGCTGCACCGAGCCGTCGAGCTTCGAGACGTAGCCGCGGACGACGAGGCCGGTCTGCGTCGGCCACGCCGGCTTGCCCTCCTTCATCTGTGCCGCGCGTTCCGTGCCTTGCTTCAGCAGGGCGCGGGCGATGGCAACCTGGTTCGTCGCGGTCTGTTCTCTCTCGGCCGGGGTCTTGTCGGCGCCGAGGAATTCGTCGTGGGCAAGGGCGTAGCGGACGGCGTTGTGATAGACCTGCACGTCGGGCAACAGGTCGAGCAGGGCGGATTTGCCCTTGAGGGCGGTGCGCAGCTCGTCGATCTCCTTGCCGAGGCCATCGACGCCAGCCTGCAGCTCGGCGCGGTCGGCGTCGGAAATCTGGACGCCCGGCGGCGGCACGGGACGGACCTTTTCGGGGACGTTGTCGCCCGGGCCGTCGGCGCGGACGAAGGAGGCGGCCAAAAAAAGGAGGGCGACGGTCGAGCACGTCTTCACGGTGTCTCCTCGTGGTGTGGGGTGGGGAACACGCCCCGGGCGGGCAGTCGATAATCTAACCGGCGCCGCGGCCGGAGCAAGGCGCCGGCGCCAGGGGGCGATGCAGGGAGAGCGCCGCCTGGGCGCTCGTAGTGACCGCATTTATGCGGTCCAGCCGCACCCCGGCTGCCCCCGACCGCATAAATGCGGTCACTACGAGCGCCGGGGCGGCCGCTCAACTTACTGGATGACTTCCGTCTTCGGCAGCGCCTTTTTCAGTTCCTGGAGGCCCGCCTTGCTGACGCCGGTCTGACTGAGGTACAGGTGCTTGAGGTTGCGCAGGCCCGTCAGCTGCGTCAGGCCGCGGTCGGTGACCTGGGGCCCGCTGAGGGTCAGGTCGCGGAGGTTGGCCAGGCCCTTCAGGTGGGACAGGCCGTCGTCGGTCACGCGCGTGTGATAGAGGCTGAACTCCCGCAGTTCCTTCAGGCCGCCCAGGTACGACAGACCGGCATCAGTGATCGCGGTGTTGTTGAGTTGCAAAGTCTGTAATTGGGTCATGCCGCCGACGTGCTTCAGGCCGGCGTCGGTGATGCCCGTTCCGGCGAGGTTCAGCACGCGGAGGGTGGTGAAGCCGCGCAGCGCTTCCAGGTTGGCGTCGGTCACGCGCGTGTGGTGGAGGTCGATGTTGACGACCGGTTGCGTCGGCGATGGCGTAGACGTGTTCACGGTCCCGCCCAGTGCCTTGACCGCGGCGACGAGTTGCTCCGGCGTCGCCCTGGCGTTTGGCGCCAACGGGGCGAGAGGCGACGGTGGTGGCGGCTGTTCCGCGGCCGGCACCCCTTCGGCCCGCCACCGAATCGTGGCCACCGCCCCCAGGCCGGCTTCCGGGTGATTATTCACCATCTTGAAGCCGGCCGCGTCCTGCTGCACGATCTGGAAATCGCTCTTGGAATACGGCTTGTCCTTGAACCAGGACTGCTTGAACTCCACGATCACCAGGCGCGGCGGCGCCTGATAGACAGTCTTGTAGCGGACCACGGCCTCGTCGCCGTCCCGCAACGTGACCTCGCCTTCCTGCACCCGGGCGTCGAAGGGGAAGATGCGGGCGCTGGCGACGGGGCCGGGGAAATCCTGGCAAGAAAAGCCGACGGCCAGGCCGCCTAGCACGAGAGCCACGCCGGACCATTTCATGATCGGGATACTCCACCGGGGCGGGCGCGCGCGGGTGATACCCGGACCCCGAGTGCGAGGCAAGGGCAGAACGGCTCGGCGCCGGGCTACCGCGGCAATGGCTGCCGTGACGTGCCGACGGCGACCTTCTCCGTGGCTGCGCGCGGCGCGCCGTCGGCACTCCGGAGCAGATAGCACTCACTCCGCCGCAGACCGCCCCAGCAAGCGACTGCGAACCGCCGCTCGACCTGCCAGTCGCCGGCGCCGGGGGACTGCGGGAGCCCGGAAATGGCGAAGGCCGGCGGCTCTTCCGCGGCGGCCATCTCGGAGCGCTGCTGTGGCCGGCCGAGTTCGTCGAAGAGGCTGACGCGCACGTCGCCGCGCCCGCGGGCCGCCAGGTGCCACTGAAAGTGAATGCCCTCCTCGACATTCAACCCGTCCTTGAGGCTGTCGCCAGACACCCAGGCCACGAGGGCGCTCGGCGGCGCCTGGCGCTCGACGTATTCCAGGGCCTCCCACAACAGGCGCGCCCGCGCCGCGAACTTCTGCTGCTTGCCCACGCTGGCCACCATCACACCGGCCAGCCCAAGGGCCAGCGCCCCCCAGGCGATTCGCGACCAGTTCGAGCGCAGGCCGGTCAAGCCGCTGAGCAGGAGCGCCACGATCAGATCGAGGCCCCAGACCGCCGGCATCGAGTAGCGGCCTGACATGGTGCCGACCGGGAGATACAGCACGACGCCTCCCACTAGGAGCAGCGCCCCCGCTCCGAGGGCCGCCCGATGCCGGTCGAGAATGTCTGTCAACCAGGCCGCTCCGCGCCGGCGGGCGACGAGCTGGGCGACGACGGCCAGGAGCAGGCCGAGGCCAACAAAGTCGGCGCTGACCGCCCCGAACAGGCTCGAAACGATCCGGCGCAACTGCCCCAGGGTCGCCCCGTCGGTCGTGTACTGGCCCGGGTGCCAGTGCCGCTTGAAGTAGACGAAGTGAGCGAGGGGCGCGAGCAGCGTCGCGCTCAGGAGCAGGGCCCGGGGGCCGTGACGGCGCCAGCCCTCGCGCAGCGGCCACTGGTCCGGCGCCAGCCGCAGGAACATCTGCGCCGGCACCAGGGCGGCGAAGGTGTTCTTGCAGCCCAGCGCCGCGAGGACGCAGCAGGCCCCCAGGACGTCCCAGGCCCACGGGAAGCGGCTGCGCGGCGCCCGACAGGCACAGACCAGCGCCAGCAGCGCGTAGGGCATGGCGACGCCTTCCGAGAGCGTCAGGCTGGTCCAGATTTCGTTGCGGTACGGGTTCCACATGGCGACGGCCGCCGCGAAGAGGGCGGCCCACGGGGCCAGGCGCAGCTCCGCAAACAGCCCGAGGAGCATCAGCGTCGCCAGGCCGCACCACACAAGGCGGGTGATTCGCCAACCCAACTCGCTCCCGCCAAGGAGGTCGGCGGCCAGTTCCCAGTGACACCACAGGACCGGGCGGAACGGGCCGAGGTGCTCGTAATTGGCAACGATCTTTTCCCAGACCACCGCGATGCGCTGGCCCAGCGGCAGCCCCCGCGTCGGGTAGACGAGGTTGCCGTCGTCGATGAAGTCGAAGCGAGTCGTCAGCGTCCCCAGGTAAATGAGCGGCAGCAGCACGGCGCCGAGCAGGACCCACCAGCGTTTTCCGGGGGCGGACACTGACGGCGGCGAGAGGGGGGTCGCGTCGGCCATGAATGCCTCCCTGCATTCGTCCTGGCCGCTTGCGGCTTCGCAGTCCTTGCGAAGCCGCAAGCGGCTTACCAACGGAGTTGCGCCTGGAACGACAGCAGCGGCGCGTTGCCCACGTCAACGCGGTTGAAGTTGCTGTCGTGGGAGTTGTGTCCCTCGAAGTAGTCGCGGTCGAAGACGTACCCGGTGGAGAGGTCGAGCAAGAAGGTCCGGCCGATGTTCGTCTGCGCGCCCACCGACAGCCGCTTTTCGTAGTAGAACAGGCGGTCCTTGTCGTCGGGGCGGGGGACCAGGTACCAACTCTCGTTGGACCAGTCGAAGCCGAGGTAGACGCGGACCGGCTTGCAGACGCGGTAGGTCGCGCGGGCGTGGATCGTCGTCAGCAGCATGTACGACGCCTCGAGCGTCAGGTCTTCGATGGGCCGATACCAGACCATGAACGGCAGGCCAACGTTCATGCGGAACTGGTCGGACGGCACCCACACGTAGGCGACGCCGGGGACGGGGAAGCTCAATTCGCCCGTCGGCGAGTAACTGAGTGAGAAAAGCCAGGCGTTGTGCTCCCCCGACGGCACCCGCAGGAAGGTGTTCAGGCCCACCGTCAGTTCGTTGATGCTG
>Ga0116223_10000631_pt1 | contig 41429 bp, 21 predicted proteins | sample Sb_taG_3_FD_90092 | JGI IMG/M metagenome (GOLD analysis project Ga0116223, IMG submission 90092) | Peat soil microbial communities from Weissenstadt, Germany - Sb_50d_a_PC metaG | ecosystem: Environmental > Terrestrial > Soil > Wetlands > Peat | place: Germany: Weissenstadt | collected 2010-09-21 | reverse complement strand
TGTCCTTGACAACCCCAGCCTCAAGTCTGCGGTCGTCGCGTGACGGAGGCTACCCGTGCCCCGTGGAGGGCCGGACAGTTGAGTGTCGATCAGGCAAGTTGGGCTCCTGCGAAAAGCGGCGTTCAACGCTGAACGGCTCATCGTGAATAAAGAGGCCCACAGATCCCGTCCTCAGCGAACGCCTCCGACCCGTCTGATTCGGCGCAGGTCGCGGGGAGGAGCAAGGGGCTCGACTCGGAGGACGACCACTTCGTCCAACGGGATGTTGGCGCGCGTGAACTGTGCATAGGCCTCGCGAGCCGAGTCGGCGAGAGCGACCTGCTGCTCGCCGCGATACGCAATCCACTTGCCGGGAACCTCACGCAGGAGCCGGGGCAACTCTCGCCGGACAGCGTCGGAGCCGACGAGTTGCACGTCCGACATCCCCTCCACCTTCGCCCGCGCTTCCGCCGGGGGGCGGGACGGAGGCGTGGCGGGCTCGGCCGCGCCGGGGGCGATGCCTCCGCCACTGTCCAATGACGCCAACGGCGTTACCCTGCCAACCGGCACGAGGAGAGGCTCTGACTGGCCGGGCACCTTTACTACGAGACAATCCGTCCGCCCTTCCCGTGCTTCACCAATGACCTCCCCCTTGAGGAAAGTCTGTCGCAGCCAGTCGCCAATAGTACGCCCGGCCATCGTGCCCAGGGGTCCGCCTGGCCCCTCGATGATACAGCCCGCGACGGCGCCGACAACAGTCCCCTTGGTGGCAACGACATCGCTTGCCAGGAATCGAACGGCAGTATGAGTTCCAGGATGTTCACTCGTCTGATCGGCCACGGGGCACCTACTCCTTCTTTATCCGGGCGTCGGAATTCCCTGCGGGTTGCTCCCCGGCGCCATTATACGGCCCCACGTACGGCCCTCCGCGACGTTGGCGATCTGAACGATTCAGAACAACCCCGCGTAGTCGTCCTGGATGCGCTTCAGCGACAGCCGGTTGAGGAAATTGGCGAAGCACATCCAGGCCGACAGCGCGTTGAGGTCGGCGAAGGCCGGCGGCACGAAGCGCGGCGGCGTCACCAGCCCCTCGTCCACCAGCTGGGCGATCGTCTTGATGTCGCACAGCGCCGCCTTGCCGCAGAACAAGAGCGGCACCCGCCGTAGCATCCCCCGGCTCACCGCCAGGCGGATGTAGTTGTAAATCAGCACGAAGCCTTTGCTGTAGCACAGGTCCTTGGTGAACGGCCCGGCCCCTTCCGGCAGGCTGCCGCGGAAGATGCGCATCGTGTGCTGGTAGCTCTCGCGCGAGTTGTAACCCTCTTCGAGGAAATAGCGATACACGTCGAGGAAATTGGCCCCCGCCTCGGCCATCGCCACGCCCTCGATGCGGTTGGTCAGCCGCCGCACCCGGCCGGGGTGCGAGGCGAAGGCGAAGATCTCGCTGATGACCGCCAGCCCCTCCTGCGTGATCGTCGAGGAGGGCGGCCCCTTGCTCAGGAAGGTGCAGACCGGCTGGTCCTGGCCGTTGAGCGTCGTGCCGAGGTGGACCCAACCCTCGTGGACCTCCAGCAGACGGATCTCGCGCGGCGTGAAGCGGGCGTTGTTGCGGATCTTGATGTAGTCGCTGCCGGCCGCCGCGTCGGCCACGATGCCGTCCGACAGCCGCACGCGCACCGTCCCCGTGTCGCCGAAGTACTCCTTCATCCGGCCCGACAGCGCATCGACGGCCTGCCGGGCGTCGAGGGTCGCCTCCTCGTGGCCGAAGATCGTCTCGTGCGACAGGTTGTCGAGGATGTCGGACATCATGTGCCCGAGATCGACGAGGTTGGGGTCGCCGGCGTGAAAGCTGTCCGACGACGACCCGTAAAGGCGCTCGGAGATCTCCCCGAAGATCGACGTGCCGCGGTGCGTCAGCAGGTGGACGACGTCGCGGTACTCCTGGCACATGCGCCCCATGATCTGGCCGGGGGCGTTGAACTCGCCGAGCTGGCGGCGGATGTCGCGCTCGATGGTGTGGAATTCGGTGAGCTTCTTTTCGGGGTCGAAGGGGAGGGGGCGGGAGAGGTAGTAGTCGCGGGCGACCGGCGGCAGTTCGCGGCAACCCTTCTCGAAGAAGGCGCGCTCGATGTCGTCGTCCCACTTGATCGCGTCGAGGATGCGTATGGGCCGCTGCGCCTCGACGAGGCGATCACTGAGCCCGCGAATCATGCTCTCGTAAGGGGTCAGCGGCCGCTGGGCGTGGCCGTTGACGCCGTCTACCTGCGCCTTGCCCATCTCTCGTAAACGTGTCCGGGGCCGCCGACGGCCCATTTGCCCTGTGGTCCGTCACCTGGAACGGAATCCGCGTCCACCTGTTCTCTTGTAACCCGGACGGCGCCGCAGGTCCAGAGAGAAACGAACGTTAAGCCGCGAGCGGCGCCTTCGTCCCCGCCAACACTCCGCAATGAATCAGCGTCGGCACCACCTCGCCCGGCGTCAGACCCGCCGCGCGCAGCCAGTCGCGGTATTCCGCGGCGCTGTACGCCCGCCCCTCGGTGAGCGCGAACAGGGCCGCCGAATACAGGGCAATCGGCAGCGGGCCGTCGAGCGCGTCGTTGAGGAAAACGTCGTGGATAAGCAGCCGTCCGCCGGCCGGCAGGGCGTCGGCGCAGCGCCGCACCAGTGTACGGCACTCCGGCACGTCCCAGTCGTGCAGGATGTTCGACAGCAGCATCACATCGCAATCGGGCGGCACGCGGTCGCGGAACATGTCGCCGGGCCGGCACTCCAGACGGTCGGCCACGTCGTAGGCGCCGGCGAATTCGCGCGCCACCTTCAGCACCTCCGGGCGGTCCCAGACGATCGCGCGCAGCTGAGGATTGTTCCGCAGGCAGGCGACGCTGTAGATGCCGGAGCCGCCGCCGACGTCGAGCAGGCAGCGGGCGCCGCCCAGGGGGACGCGCTCGGCCAGCAGGGGGGCCACGTTCTTCGCGCGCCCAGCCAGGGCCAGCGTCAGGTGCCGCGCCGTCGCCTCTCGCTCCATCGCCGACTCGATCCCCTCGCGGTAGATGAACGCCGCCCCCTTCTCCTCCTGAGCCCCGGCGGGGCGGTTGGTTCGCAACCGTTCGACCATCTCGCGCACGCCAGGGCTGTCGGCGGCCAGGCCGACGTAGTCGCTGACGTCGAACGGCCCGCCGGGGACGAGATGTTCGCGCGCCAGCGGCGTCAGGTCGAGGCGGCCATGAGCGTCGGTCGCCAGTAACCCGATCGCCCGCAGCGCCGTGAGCAGGACGACGGCGGGCCGCTCGGCGAGGTCGAGGTCGCGGCGCAGGTCGTCGGCGGTCATCGGCTGGGCGGCGAGGCGGCCGAAGACGTTGAAATGGGCGACGGCGGCGGTGAGCAATTCGGTGGCGTGGTTGCCGCGGAAGACCTCGAAGATCGGCGTGGGATCGATGGAGGGAGCCGGGAGCGCGTTCAGAGGCACGATGAGTTCTCCAACCGGTTCGCGAGCGGCGTGGCCCGGTAGGTCTTCCGGAACGAACCAAGGGGGTGGGGCGTCAATCCCCGGATCGACGCCCCACCCCCTTGGGTTTATTGAGGTTTCTTGCTGCGGCCGCGGCGCTCGCCGCGGAAATCCGGCCGATTAACTGTCGGCCGGAATCAGCTCCAGAAACTCGTCGGTCAGCTCGTTGTAAACCGGCCTGGGCTTTCGGCGCACAAGAACCCGATAGACCATTTTCCCGCCGGGCGCGAGCGGGCCGCGAAGCTCGACAATCCGTCCGGGGCCGCCACGGTAGTAGCGGATTTTCACTCGATCTCCCACCTTAAAGAGAATGGCATCCTTCTTCTCGGCCATCGTCAGGCCCTCCGCTGTCAAGGCACCCAGGGGGCGCGCTTCAGAATCTGACGAAGTTCATTGTACATGATAGCGTCAAGGGACGTCGAGAGCCCGTCGCACGAATTTCGCCAACCCTGCAGCGCCGGCAGGCTCAACGGAATCCCGGCGGGGATCGTGCCGTGGTGTGCGGCCACGTTTCGCCACTTGTTCAGGAGATCCAGGTTGGTCAACCGGGCCGGATTGAGCGGGTCGGCCGCAGGCAGATCGAGGGTGAAGCCGAAGCGCTCATAATCGGCCTTCAGGTTCTGGAGGTTCGGGTTGCCGTGGTCAAGCCTCCGGTGGGCGATGAACTGCTCCAGGATCAGCAGCCGCAGCGCCGGACGAACTTTCGACACGACGATTTGAGCGCATTCGGTGTAGAGATCGCGGCAGAACCCCTGGTAGTGCGAGCTGAGCAGAAGCACGTTCCCGCGCAAGTTCTCTTCCACCAGGTTGGGCTGCGGCGGCACGAGGACCAGGGACGCGGCACACTGCGCCTCGACTTCAGCCAGGCGGGGCATTCGGTCCGTCTGCCAACGCAGCAAGGAGGTGGACGGCATGGCAATTCCTCGGCCGCTTGATCGGCATGGTCTATACAAACGTAACGGTCGCACACAGAGTAATCCGCGCATCCTACGGGTTAACAGGTCCTTCCCCCTGCGGTTCGTACAACAGCGACGAATAATGTCCTCGCTACGGGAAGGATGTGGTCATGCCAATCGCTCTGGCTCATCGGGCCGCCTGGCTGCGGAGTGCCGCACTCGGCTTTCTCGCCTGGCTCATCGGCCTGTCCGCACTCCCCCTCGACTGGGCGCCCGCCCTGCTGCTCCTCGGCGCCCTGGTCGTCGTGCCGCTCGGCCTGGCGCTGCTCGATGACCTGGACACCGTCCTGCGCCCTCTGCGGCTGCAATCCCTCCTGCCGTGGATCCAGTTGCTGAGTGGCGGGACCTTGCTCGTCTCATTCCCAATATACCCGGGGGAGCGCGCCGGCTTGTTGGCGCTTCCCTGGCTCGGCTTCACCGCCATCGCCGCGCTGCTCGGCTTCGTTCGCCTCGTCCGGGACGGCTACCGCAGCGCGGCGGGCATCGCCACCAGCGCCGGCTTGATCTTCCTGGCGATCGGCGGCGCCTGGACGCTGGCCTCGCGCTGGGGCATGGAGCCGATGGGCTTCCGCGAGCCGATCGTGCTGCTCACCGGCGCCCACTTCCATTTCGCCGGCTTCGCCTTGCCGGTCCTGACCGGCCTCGCCGCCGGGTCGCTCCGTCCCCTTCCCGCCCGGCTGGCCATCGCCGGCGTCGTCCTCGGCGTCCCCTTCGTCGCCGTCGGCATCACGGCCGGGGGTGTCCTCGAATTGTCGGCCGCGTGGTTCCTGGCTGTCACCTGCCTGCTGGTCGTCTGGCTCCAGGCGGAGTTGGCCGTGCGGGCGGCTTTCTGGCCCGAGCGCGGTCTCTTCGCCCTGTCGGGGCTCCTACTGCTCGCGGGCATGAGCCTGGCCGCCGTCTACGCACTGTCTACCTTCTGGAAAACCGACTGGCTCACCATCCCTCAGATGATCCCCTGGCACGGCACGCTGAACGCGCTGGGCTTCGCGCTGCCGGGTCTGCTGGCGTGGCATCTCGCCCGGTTGCGGGGGACCGAGTTGCAGATCGTCGTGCCGGCGCTGGGGGGACAGCCGTCCCTCGACCAGTGGGAGAAACGTCCGCTTTGGCCAGGGGTCGAGAACGGCCCGGCCCCAGGCGACGGGCAGGACTGTTACGAGCGCGAGGTCGGCGTCGAGATGCCGGGAGCGCCGGAGGCGGACGGCCTCCACCGGCGTGCCGCCGAGTCGATCATGAAGTACGATATCTTTCCGCCGCGACTCGTCCGCCCGGTGCTGCGGCGCGAGCCGATCCAGGTCGGCGACACGGTCGGCATCTGCTACCACCAGGCTCCGGGAATCGACGTGTTCTTCGCGGCCCGCGTTGTCGCGTGCTTCGACCAAGAGAAGGACGGCGTGTGGCGGACGGGATTCACCTACCGCACGCTGATCGGGCACCCAGAGTACGGTGAGGAGACCTTCAGCTTCGAGAAGGAGATGGCGACAGGCCGAGTGATCGTGGCGCTGCGGTCGTGGTCGCGGCCGGGGACGGTGCTGGCGCTACTTTGCCCGCCGTGGGTGCGGCGGCAGCAGGTGCGAGCCAGTCACGCGGCGCTGGCGCACCTGGCGGACCTTGCGAAGCCGCAAGCGGCTACGCCAGCAACTCCTTGACCACCTTCCCATGCACGTCGGTCAACCGGAAATCGCGGCCGGCGTAGCGGTACGTCAGCTTCTCGTGATCGAAGCCGAGCAGGTACAGGATCGTCGCGTGCAGGTCGTGGACATGCACCTTGTTCTCCACCGCCTGGAAGCCCATCTCGTCCGTCGCCCCGTGGACGTACCCCCCCTTCACGCCGCCGCCGGCCAGCCACGTGCTGAATCCATAATGATTGTGATCACGCCCACTCAGTCCCGGCAGCTCGGCGACCGGCGTGCGCCCGAACTCGCCGCCCCAGATCACCAGCGTGCTGTCGAGCATGCCGCGTGCCCTGAGGTCCTTCAGGAACCCGGCGATGGCCTGGTCCCACCCCTTGGCCAGGTCGCGGTGCGCCTTCTCCAGGCCGTCGTGGCTGTCCCACGGCTGGCCGCCGCCGCTCCATACCTGCACGAAACGCACGCCGCGCTCCAGCAGCCGCCGCGTGATGAGCAGCTGCCGGCCGTGCGTGCCGGGGCCGTACATCTCCTGAATGAACTTCGGCTCCCCACTGATGTCAAAGGCGTCGGCCGCCTCGGTCTGCATCCGGTAAGCCAGCTCGAACGACTGGATGCGCGCCTCCAGTTGTCCCTCCTCGGGCCGCTCCCGCCGGTGCAGCTCGTTGAGCCGGCGCACCAGGTCGAGCTGCCGCCGCTGCTCGGCGAGCGACGCGCCGTTGTTGTGGATATTTTCGATCAGCTTTTGGACGTCGGTGTGCTGCGAGTCGATGTAGGTCCCCTGGTAGGCGCCGGGGAGGAAGGCCGAGCGCCAGTTCTGCGTCGCCACGATGGGGTAGCCGCCGGGGCACAGCACGATGAAGCCGGGCAGGTTCTGGTTCTCGCTGCCCAGCCCGTAAGTCACCCACGCCCCCATGCTCGGCCGCGGCAGGCGGCCGTCGCCGCAGTTCATCAGCATCAGGGACGGCTCGTGATTGGGCACGTCGGCATGCATCGAGCGGATGACACAGATGTCGTCGATGCACGCCGCGGTCTTCGCGAACAACTCGCTCACCTCGACGCCGTTCTTGCCGTAGCGCTGGAACCTGTACGGCGAGCGCATGGCCCCCGCGGTCTTCCGCTCGGTGCGCAGGTTGGGCGAGGGCAGCGGCTTGCCGTGGTACTTGTCGAGCAGCGGCTTGGGGTCGAAGGTATCGACCTGTGACGGCCCGCCGTTCATGAACAGGTGAACGACCCGCCGCGCCCGGGCGGCGAAGTGCGGCGCCTTCGGGGCGACCGGGTTGGTCGGGGAACCGCCAGGCTCATCCCGTGCGTCCCCCGCGGTGAGAAGCCCGGCATCGCCCAGCACGCCGGCCAGGCCGAGCAGGCCCATGCCGAGCCCGCCGCGTCGCAAGAGGTCGCGGCGGGTCAAGAACAGATCGGCGGCGGTTCGCGGCGGCGGCATGGCGGGGCTCCGGCTTGGCGGGTCGGGCGGCACCTTCATTTGACGGAGCCGCACCGCCCCGGTCAAGTTGTCCCCGGCCCCGCTCGGCAGCGGCAAGCTGGCAGCTTGCCGCTAACGAGCGGCAGTCACCGGCTCACTCCGGAGGAGGCCCGGGGGTCATGGCCCCTTCACTGGCGCCGATGGCGCTGGGGGTGCTTGTGGTGACGTCGGGGGGCACGGTGACGGGGATGATGCCGCCGGACGTCGGACCGCCCTTCGAGCTGGCCGCCTCGACACGGAAGCCGGCCGGGATGTAGCCCAACGACGTCGCCTGCATGCCGAGGTAGGCCGTCCGGGCGTCGATGGCACTGATGCCCTGCGGCGCCGGGTCGTAGACCACCAACGTGTAGGGCACGTCGGGCCAGAAGGCGGCCAGGTACTCGGTGATGGCCTGGAAGTGCTGCTGGTCCGTCTCCGCCCGCCGGACCGCCAGTACCGCCGGCTTCACGGCCACGGCGCGCTCCTGGCTCCGCTGCAGGTACAGCCGCAGGGGGAGCGGCTTGCCTTGGTCCATGTAGCGGCGAGCCAGCCGGTCCAGCAGCGTCATGCCGCTGCCGTGCAGCTCCCCGGGGCGGTCGTAGTTGAAGTTGTAGGTCCACAGCGTCTGGTCGAAGACGGTGCCGTTGGCCGTCTGGATGGTGAAGGGGTGCGTGACCTCGGCCTGGGCCTGCCGGGTCAGCATGTCCTGCCAGAGGTCCGGCAGGACGGAGGGGCGAGGCTCCTGGGCCGGCGCGACGGCGGCCCACCCCCACAAAGTTCGACCTGGGCACGTTCTCATCTCTGGGTGGGGCTCTTGGGCCGGCGCGACGCCGGCCCAACCCCCGAGGCCCAGCAGGCCGCCCGCGAAGAGTCGCACGGCCGCCCCGCTGACTTGTCGTCGCATGAATATCTCCTTCTATTTGTCCGTTGAGCGGCCGCTCGCACAGCCGCGCTGGCAGAGAAGGCCGGCATGCGGAGCATGCCCTACGCGCTGCGTAGGGCATGCTCCGCATGCCGCCCCCCTTCTGGAACAGACTCTCAACGCGGGTAGGGAACCGCCGGTGCCGGCACGACCACCGGCTCAGGCACCGGCACCGTCGGGACGAAGGGGTCCGGCACGTCAGGGATCGGGACCACGGGGTCCGGGACGCCGTGGAGGGCGGCCGGGAAGCCGTTCTTCGGCAGCGGATCGACCGGCACCTCGATATAGCCCTTCAGGTACTCCTCACAGTCGTTGGGCGAGCGTGACTCCTGACCGGGAAGCCGACCCGGGGCCTGACAACCGCGCAGCGGCGACACCAGGGTCGGCGTCACCAGCACCAGCAACTCCGTCTCGGTCTTCGTGTGCGTGATGCGCCGGAACAGCACGCCCGCGTAGGGGATGTCGCCCAGCACCGGCACCTTCGTCACGGTCGCGGCTTCCTGCGTCTGCAACAGGCCGCCCAGGGCCAGCGTCTGCCCCGACTCCATTTCCACGGTCGTGTTGATCCGCTGCGTGGTAAAGCCGGGCACAAACGTCCCGCCCACGTTCACCAGCACGTTGCCGTTCACCTGGCTTACTTCGGGGATCAAGTTCAGGCGGATTTTGCCGTCGCCGACGATGACCGGCACGAAGGTCAGCCGCGTGCCGAACTGCTTGTAGTCCACCGACGGCAGCAGTGTGCCGCTCGCAGAGGTGACGACGGGCACCGGCTGCTCGCCGCCGACGAGGAAGTCGGCAGGCCGGCCGTTGAGCGTCACCAGCGTCGGCGTCGCCAGGATCTTCGCCTGGCCCTGCTGCTGCAGCGCCTCGATGAAGGCGAAGAAGGCCGTGCCCATCCCCGTCAGGCCGTAGACGAAGGTCGATTCCGGCGGCAGGACCGCCCCCGTGCTGCCGCCGGCGAAGTTGCTGAACACGTTGCTGGCGTTGGGCGTCGCCCCGCCGCGGGCGTTGATGGTCGGCACGCCCGCCAGGTTGCCGGTCTGCAGGACCTCGATGTTGCCCACCTCGCTGCGCAGGAAGTTCACCCCCAGGTTGCGCAGGGCCGTCCGGTCCACCGTGGCGATGCACACCTGCAGCTGCACCTGCTGCACGCCCGTCACCTTGAGGCCGTTGATCACTTCGCCGCCGCCGGTGAAGCTCCTCAGGAACTTGTAGATCGGCTCGACCTCGGCCGGCGAATCGACCGTCCCTTCCAGCAGCATCAGGTTGTCGCCCACGGCGGTGATGCTCACGTTGGCCTGCGGGAACTGTCGCTTGACCCGCTCGCGCAGGAGGGCCAAGCTTGGGGTAATGCGGATCTTGATAACCTTCATCTTGCCGTTCTGCCCGACCATGGTCATCTGCACGACCCCGAGCGCCTTGCCGACGGCGCGGATGACCATGCTGTCCTTGTCGATGGGGAAGATCTGGATGATGTTGTTGCGGTTGATGTAGACCTCCTTGAGTTTGAGGACCTCCGGGTCGGGGCCGAGTTGGAAGAACTCGCCCAGGGAGAACGTCGCCGCCGTCTCCTCGACGCTCGAGGCCGGCGGCGCCCCGGGAGCTAGCCCCCCCGGCCCGGCGGCGATGGCGGCGGAGAGGGCCTCGGGGCTGCCGGGCAGCAGCTTGGGCTGCGCGCGGGCCGCCACCGGGCACAGGGCCAGGGCCAGGGCCGCCGCCAAGCCGGCCGGCCAACGACCGGCGGACAACCAACTCGACAGGACCGACCCCATAACTCCCCCTCGGGTTCCCGTGAGTCGCCCCGCGTCGCGGGGGGCCGAGCGGCGTCGCCGGGCGACGGGCTCAGTACGACAGTTCGACGCCAAGGACGAGTCCCTGCGCCCACAGATCGGACGTGCGGAACAGCGTGGCCGGTCGCGCCGGGCCCTGCACCGCGCCGGGCCGGAACGCCGGGTTGAGTGGCACCTGGCTCGAATTGATGACGGGATCGATCTGGTCGCCCGGCCGGACCACGCCCCCCCAGTAGAGCGCCGAGTAGCCGACAGTCAGGCGCACGTGCGGCGTCACCTGGGCGCCGCCGATGAGGGCGATCTCGGAAATCAACGAGGCCCGGTCGCGGCCGAAGGTGCCGGCGTTGCTCGGCTGCACGAGCAGGCCGTTGGCGCTGGTGAATCCCGCCTGGCCGCCGGCGGCGGCCAGCCCCCCCGGGGTCGGCGTCACGAAGGTGGCGCCCACGGCCTGCACCTCCTGGCGGTTGTCACCGACGCCGATCTTGCCGACGAGTTGCAGGTCCACCGCCTGGTAGAAGCACTGTGCCCGCAGGCCGACCTGGCAGCCGTTGAATTCGTTCGTCGTGTGGAAACGGTCGCCGATCAGGAACGACGTCCCTCCACCAAGGGGGCCGAGCGGGCCCCCGTCGAGGACGGCGCCCGGGAGCACCTGGCCCTGCTGGAGGATGTTTAGCGACTCGCGCAGGTCGAGAAAGCGGTAGCCGGCCAGCGCGTCGAGGCGCCACCCCTGCCGCACCAGGCCGGCGACGACGTTCGCCTCCGCCCCTTCATAGTTCAGGGCGGCGGTCGCGGTCAGCGTTCCGACAAGCACGCCCGGCACGCTCACCGGCACCAGGACCGTTTGCAAGTCGGAGGCGTCGAGGAACGGCCGAACCAGTGACGGGTTGCCGCCGCTGTCGGACAGGGCCCCAAGGGTCCGTTGCTGACGGGCCAGGAGGAAGCCGCTGCCCTCCACTCCCCAGTCGCCCTCCGGATCGAACCAGCCGCCGACACGGAGGCGGGCGCCGGAGAAGACGTCGAACCCCGCGGGATTCCCCCCCAGTATGCCGGGGGCCTCCGGCTGATTCCCCGGCGGCAGGAACGCGACGAGTGGGACGGGGACGCGGGCGCTGCTCAACCACCAGTAGATCCAATCCGCCTCCGCGAAGACGCAGGGCAACGGCGGGACCTTGTGGCTTTCGTCGGGCTTGTGCCCGGGCTCCATTTGCGGCAACCCGACCACCTCCGACTCGGGCGGTAGCCCGGGGTTGACTTCGTGCGCCAACTCCGACACCGACGGCATCGGCCCGCCAGGCATCGGCCCGCCAACGCTGTGGACCGTCACCGGCGTGGGCGGGGGAACCAACTCTTCGGTCTGGGCGGGGGCGACGGCCGCCAGGCTGAGCGGGACGACCACCCCCATCAGGAAGCCGGCTCTCATCCCCGTTTCCCCCCTGTTGACTAATCCGGCGCGCAGCCCGCTGACTCTGCCGACGTGACGGAGAAGTGGCCTTCGCTGCTGCTGCAATGGTGAGTATCGGCGAAAGATCGGCTGGACATGAGGAGAATGCCGGCCGTGCCGGCCTCCCGGATCAGAAGATTCGCCGGCCTGGCAAAAACCTCTCAAGTTTCTGCTTTGACCCGATTCCGCGAACGGCTATCCTTGCTGGTGCGGCCTCGGGTCGAGTCCACGTTCAGCACGGCCGCCGATTTCCTGGTCACTACAAGGGGTGCGTCATGCGCGGCACGTCCTTCCCGAACATCTTCCGGTTCCTCGGTCTGCTGCTCATCCTGCCGCTGATTTCGTGGGCCGACGACCCGCCTGCGAAGGGAGACAAGCCGGCGAAGGAAGCCAAGAACGACAAGCCGGCCAAGGAAGTCAAGGACGACAAGCCCACGGCCGACGCGAAGGCGACCGGCGATAGCGGAGGCGGGTTCCGCTTCTACCTCGAGATCGCCTACGGGCCGTCGAAGAAGAATGAGGACAAGCCCAAAGAGACCTCAACCGAGGGAGACAAGCCCAAGGAAGGAGACAAGCCGAAAGAGGGGGACAAGCCCAAGGAGGCGGATAAGCCCAAGGAGACCGCGTCCTCTGGGGGGGGAGGGCCGTCGATGCAACGCTACGCCGAGTTGCTCAAGAGTGAGAACGTCCTGGTGCGCAAGCGGGCGGCGCTCATCCTGATGACCCTTGGGCCGGACGCTTTCCCCGTGCTGTTCGAGCAATACACCCTGGAGCCGAATCCCGGCCTCAAGAAGTTACTGGAGGAGACGGTGATGGTCGGTGGCCTGTTTAGTACGCCGGAGAAGGTGCGGTCCCTGCTCGCGGTGCTGGACTCGTCCTCAGAACCGGGCCCGCGCCAGTTGGCTTGTCTGGGGTTGACTGGCATGTACCCATCGCCCTACACCGAGGACAAGCTGAAACCGCGGATCAAGACGGCGATCGAAGCCGCCCTCGCCGACAGCGCCCCCGAGGTCCAGGCCGCCGCCGCCGTGGCCCTGGAACGGATCGACCGCATCGAGGGCAGGAGCAAATCGACCGAACAACTCGACCCGCGCAAAACCGTACGCCTGACCCTCGACCTGACCTTGCTGCGCTCCCTGCACAGGACGCCGCAAGAAGTGGTCCAGGCCATCCAGGCGATGTTTGCCCCGGCCAAGCCGCGCCTGGTCGAGGAGGGCGTGATCGAGTGCAGCCTGAACGAAAACGAGCGCACCGTGCTCCTGGATCGGCTCTACATCCCCGATAAAACGGGCGTAAAGCTGAAGGATGTCGCCAAGGTCGAGGTCGTCAAGGGCGAAGACAAGAAGTAGGCCTTGTCCGCCTCGTTCACGGTTCGCGTTTCTGAGGGTGCCGGGCCGCTTGCGGCTTCGCAGGGCATGCGAAGCCGCAAGCGGCCGCCCCTGACCCAGCGAAGGGATCCCATGATCGTCCGCCGTCTCGTCCTCCTGTGTCTTGGTGTCGCCCTGCTCGGCCTGTCCCCGTCGGCCCAGTCCGACCCGCCGCGGGACGCCCCGGCCGCGCGCAAGGACCGGCACGCCCTCCTCGTCGCCGTCACCTACTACGAGAACCTCCCCGAGTCCAGGCACCTCAGGGGTCCGGCCAACGATGTGCTCCTCATCCGCAAGCTGCTCCTGGACAAGCTCGGCTTCAGCCCCGACCAGGTCGTGGTCCTCTCCGAACAGGAGGGCAAGGACCGGGGCAAGGACTACCTGCCGACGAAGAAGAACATCGAGCGCCAGTTCAAGCGCCTGGCCGAGGTGGCGAAGGCCGGCGACCAGGTGATGATCTGCATGGGTGGACACGGCAGCCAGCAGCCGGAGCAGCCCAACTCGCCCGACCCGGAGCCGGACGGCCTCGACGAGACCTTCCTGCCGCGCGACGTCGGCAAGTGGGACGGCGCCGACGGCACCGTCAAGAACGCCGTCATCGACGACGAGCTGGGCGACTGGCTGAAGGCCATCCGCGACAAAAAGGCGTCGGTATGGATCACGCTCGACTCCTGCCACTCCGGCACCATGATCCGCGGCGCCGACGACGAGGTGACGCGCGACCTGGACATGGAAAAGGACCTCGGAATTGATCCGGCCGCCATCAAAAAAGCGGTGGATGCGGCGGCGTTGCGCGAGGCGGCCAAGCCGGAGAAGTCGCGCGGCGGCGAGCCGCCGGCGCCGTTCAAGTTGGCCGGGCAAGGCGGCATCGTCGCCATCTACGCCGCCCAGCCCATCGAGGTGACGCTGGAGCGCGAGATGCCGCCGCGGACCCAGGGCGGCAAGGTGTACGGCCTCTTGTCCTACACGATGTGCCAGGTGCTCACCGAGTCGCTGGAGAAGTCGAAGGAGCCGATCACCTACAGCGAGCTGGCCAAGCGCATCCAGGCGCAGTACGTCGCCTGGGGCCGCACCTTTCCGACGCCGATGATCGAGGGCGACGACAAGGACCGTGAGATCCTCGGCGACAAGGTGTGGCCGGGCCGCTCGTCGATGCAGCTCTCGACGCGCGACGGGCTGAAGGTCAACGCGGGCACCATCCACGGTCTGACGACGGGCAGCATCCTGTCCGTCTCCACGCCGCCCGGCAAGGGAGACAAGGCGCTCGGCTTCGTCCGCCTCGCCGAGGTGCGCACCTTCGACGCCGACGCCGAAGCGTGCGACGAGGCGGGCAAGACGACACGCGCCGAGTTCCCCGACGGGGCCGTCTGCAAGGTCCACTTCATCGATGTGGGCGACCAGCGCCTGAAGGTGGCGGCCGATCCCAACGACGGCAAGGGCCAGGCGATCCCCGACGAGTTGCGGAAGAAGCTGGCGGCGGCGGTCAAGCGGCTCGACGCGCCCGGCTCGGTGGTGCAACCGGTGGGCAAGGCGAAGGAGGCCGATTGGTTGGTGCGCTCCTGGGGCGCCGACGGCAAGGAGGTGGTGCTGGTGCCGGCGGCGGGCTGGTCGGCCGGCCGCGATGCCGACGTCGCCCCGGCGTTCGGGCCGGCGCCAGTCGATGCCAAGCTGGGCGACTGGTTGAAAGAGTCCCTGGGTCGCATCGCCCGCGCCGAGAGCCTGAAACGCCTGGCGGCCGACGGCGAGGCGGCCGGCGGCGGCGGCGTGAAGATCAAGGTGGAGCTGATTCGTCGCAAGAATAAAGCCGACAAGCGCGGCACCTACCCGCTGCCCTGGCCCGGCCCGAACGTGTCGCTCTACAGCGGCGACCATCTGGCGGTGCGCTTCACCAACACCGGCCGGGTGCCGATCGACGTGACAATCCTGTACATCGACAGCGGCTGCGGCATCGACTGCCTCTACCCGGTGGCCGGCGATGTCAACCGCCTGTTCCCCGGCGAGGCGGAGACCGCGAGAATGGAGGCGAGGAGCAAGACGGTGGGCCTGGAGCAGCTGGTGGTGCTGGCGGTCAAGGGCACAGGGCCGACCGTGGACTTCAGTTCGCTGGTGCAACCCTCGTTGGAACTGGCCGTGGAGAAGGCGGGGTCGCGCGGCGAGGAGCTGAAGCAGGCGCTGGACTCGCCGCTGGGCCGATTGCTCAAGAAGGGCCTGTACGGTCAGGGCAACGCCCGCGGCCTGACGCGCGAGGAGGTCGATGAGAACGTCATGGTCCTGGTGCCGCTGCACGTCCGGCCGGAGAAGCGGCCGGCGGAGCCCAAGCCGGACAAGTAGGAGGAGAAATCGGCTCCGCCCGGAAAACTTGGCTGAAGTTCCGCCGGGGAAGAGCTGCGCGTGGGGTTGACGATGCTGCGTAACTTCGCGGCCCTGTGATCCGCAAGCGCAATTTGATAGGATGGGGCATTGGAAGAGAGGAACCCCGATGACTACACACGCCGTAACGCTCGACGTACCAACCCCTCTGTACAATTGCCTCAAGCAGCGTGCGGACAAGGCTAACCGCCCGGTCGAGGCAGAATTCCTCGACCTGCTGACGGCGGCAATCCCCGCTTCTGACGAACTCCCGTCGGACCTTGTGGCAGCGATCTCGCCGCTCGCCTTGCTGGATGACGAATCGCTGTGGCGAGCGGCGCGGAGTAGCCTGGCAAGCGAAGCCGCCGCAGGACTCCAAGACCTGCACGACAAGCAGCAGCGAGAGGGGTTGACCGAAGGCGAGGCTCAGACATTGACGGCACTGGTGAGGGAGTATGAGCGAGCCATGCTCATCCGGGCACAGGCCGCAGCACTCCTGAAGCAGCGTGGGCATGACGTTTCCGAACTGTTGGCACGCCGATGACCCGCACCTACATCCCGCAAGCACTGCGCGAGAAGGTCGCGGCCCAGGCACGCCATCGTTGCGGTTACTGTCTGACGGCGGAGGCCGTCGTAGGCACCCCGATGGAATTTGAGCACATCATCCCACAGGCGCTCGGTGGGTTGACTGAAGCAGGGAACCTGTGGCTCGCCTGTTCCCTCTGCAACGACTACAAGAATAACCGGATCGCCGAACTAGATTTTGCAACGGGAGAATTGGTCCGTCTCTTCAACCCTCGCCATCAGGTCTGGGTGGAGCATTTCGCCTGGGTTCCGGAAGGAGACCGCATCATCGGCACGACCCCGACGGGGCGTGCGACCGTTGCGGCCTTGAATTTAAATCGACCATCGCTTGTCAAAGCACGACGGCTCTGGGTATCCGCTGGCTGGCATCCACCCAAAGATTGACAGGAGGCTCGGTAGGGAGTGGGCCGGAGGCGGAACCCCACGCCGGCGGCGCATTTCGTCGCGACGGGCGGGTGCCCCTCGCTCTACCTTCCAGAATCTGCTGCGGACCCGACCCGGACGGCCATTCCGCAGGAATTCTGCAAAAGGACGAAAGTGCGACCATTGGACCACGGCGAAGACGCGGATGCAAGCAAAATAAAAACAAATACGGTGGCAAAGCTGGCTGAGGAGCCACCCCCCCCTGTTGTAGCACGGTCTCCTTGCCCGGCAGGTGAAGCAGGTCGCAGGCAAAAGGTTGTAGCACAGCGCTCCTGTCCTCGACCCCTGCCGGCTTGCCCGGCAGGTGAAGCAGGTCGTAGGCTAAAAGGTCGTGGCACAGCGCTCCTGTCCTCGACCCCTGCCGGCTTGCCCGGCAGGTGAAGCAGGTCGCCGGCTAGCCCGGATGAAGAGAGAAGGCGTTTCCGCGCCGCCCGTTTAGCCGGCGACCTTCTTCACCTGCCGGGCAAGCCAGCAGGGGTCGAGGCGGCGCTGCGCCACGCCGGGTTAGCCGGCGACCTTCTTCACCTGCCGGGCAAGCCGGCAGGGGTCGAGGGCCGATCTCCTCATCACGCGGTTAGCCGGCGACCTTCTTCATCTGCCGGGCAAGCCGGCAGGGGTCGAGGCGGCGCTGCGCCACGCCGGGTTAGCCGGCGACCTTCTTCACCTGCCGGGCAAGCCGGCAGGGGTCGCATCCCCAGCCAGGTTTGCCACCGTAGAAACTTGGCAGTGGCCCGGAGGCTCGCTTCGAGTTACGATGAGTCGTCGGGCCGCACTTGCGCCCGTGCGGTCGTTGCGAGAAGGAGCTTCCCATGAAACACGTCGGGTTGATCTTGACGCTCCTCGGCAGCCTGACCCTCGCCGGTTGCCCCGGGCCGCCGAACTCGCCCGCGCCTGCCCCGACTGAAGCCGCCCCGTCCGACAAGGGCGCTCTTCCGAAGCAGCCGGACGCCCCGCCGGACTCGTCCCCCGCCGAGGGCGCCCGCCTTCGCGACGAGGCGGCACGCCTCCGACAACAAGGCCAATCCGCCGCGGCCCTCGACGCTGCCGAAAAGGCGCTGCTCCTGGAGCGCGGCGCCAAACCGGGAGACCGGGCGGCCCTCGCCAAGGCGCTCGAGCTGGTCGCCGATCTCCAGGAAGAGCTAGGGCACTTCGACGCCGCACGCAAGGCCCGGCGCGAGGTCATCGACGTCAAGACCGAGCTGCTGAACGCCGGCCACTGGCAGGTCACCGACGCCCGGCTGGCGCTGGCCCACCTGGAGCAGGTAGCGCGCCTCGACCCGCTGGACCGAGAGCGCGTGGCCGAGGCGGCCGCGGCCCACCGGAAGGCCGGCCAGCTCGAGGACCAGGGGCAGTTCCCCGAGGCCGTCCACCTCGCGGAGCAGGCGCGCGACACCCGCAAAAAAATCCTCGGCCCGGACGACCGCGACACGGCGGCAACGCTGCACCAGCTCGGCTACCTGTACCGCGAGGCCGGTCGCTACCCCGACGCCGATGCCTCCTTCCGCGACGCCCTCCGCATCCGCGAAAAGGTCCTCGGCGAGGAACATCCCGACGTGGCCGCGACGCTCAACGGCCTCGGCTCCCTCGCCCGGGAGAAGGGCGACTACGAGACGGCCCGCACCTACCTGAAGCGGGCGCTAACGATGCGCGAAACGACCCTCGGCCCGGAGCACCCCGACACGGCGTGGAGCATCGGCAGCCTGGGCGTCCTGGCTCAGTACATGGGGGACTATGCCGAGGCCGCAAAGTGCTACGACAAGGCGCTGGCCATCCGCACGAAAGTACTGGGGCCGCGCCACCCCCTCACCACCTACGGCCTGTACGACCAGGGCAGCCTCCTGCAGGCCCTGGGCAATTACGACGGGGCACGGCGGGCTTACGAGAAGGCCCTGGAGATCCGCCGCGAGAAGTTGGACCCGGGGCACCCACTCATCGCCGCGAGCCTGCAGAAGCTCGGCGAGCTGTTTTTCTACAAAGGCGACTACGTAACGGCCTGGACCTACCTGGACCAGACCCGGACCCTGCGGCTCAAGTTGCTGGGCCGGGAGCACCACGACACCGCGACGACCCTGCACTTCCTCGGCTGCGTCCTGCGCGCCACCGGCGATAACAAGAAGGCACGGGCCAACCTCGAACAAGCCCTCGCCATCCGCCGCAAGGCCCTCGGCGACGACCATCCCGACGTGGCGGCGACGCTTCACGCACTCGGCTCGCTCTGCCGCGACACCGGGGACCTGGCCGGGGCCGAAGAGACTTGCCGCAAGGCGCTGGCCATCCGCGGCAAGGTGTTCGGACCCGAACACCCGCAAACGGCCTGGAGCCGCAGCGCCCTGGGGTCGGTGTTACAGAAGCGGGGCAAGCTGGACGAGGCCCGCGAGTGCTACGAGAAAGCCCTGGCCAACCGCAAGAAGGTGCTGGGCCCCGACCACCCCGAGACGGCCACCAGCGTCGGCCTGCTGGGGACCATCCTTCAGAAGGCTGGCGACGGCGCCGAGGCGCGGCGCTGCTACGAGGAGGCCCTGCGGATTCGTCGCAAGGCCCTCGGGGAGGACCACCGCTACACGTCCCTGAGCTGGATGGACCTGGCCCTGCTCGACGCCGCGGAGGGCCACCCGGACAAGGCCCGGGACGAGGGCCGCAAAGCGCTGGCGATCAGCTGGCGCAACTTGCAGTTGGCCGCCGCCGTGCAGTCGGAACGGCAACAGATGGGCATGGCCGTGATGCTGCGCCACTGCCTGGACCAGTTCCTGTCGCTGCCGCACGAGGACGATCGCCGGGCCGACGAGGAGAGTTACGCGGCGGTGCTGGCGTGGAAGGGGGCGGTCTTCGCCCGCCAGCGCCGGCTGCGCGAGCGGCGCACCGTCCTTCAGGAGGCGGGGCAGCCCGACGCGATCAAGCTGTACGACGAGCTGGACGCGACGGCCCGGCAACTGGGCACGCTCGCCCTCGGCTCCCCGGACAAGCACGCACTGGAGGCGCGCCGCGCCCAGCTCGCCGAGTTGGCCGAGCACGAGGAGTCCCTGGAGCGCCGGCTGTCGGCGCTCACCACGTCGTTCTCCGGCTTGCGAAAGACGGAACAACTGACGGCCGACCAACTCCGGAAAGCCCTGCCGCGCGGTACGGTGCTGCTCGATTTCCTGGAGTACACCCATGGCCTCCCTGGGTTGGGAAACAAGGGACAGGAGGCCCCGGAAAAGCGGCTGCTCGCCTTCATCGTCCACCCGGATCATCCGCTCGTCCGTATCGACCTGGGCCCCATTAAGCCGATCGCCGAGGCCACCGACTTCTGGCGCGCCACCTTGAAGCGACGCTTCCCCTTGCGCGGCCCACGCGACCCGGCCGGCACCCTCCGCAAGTTGGTGTGGATGCCGCTGGAGAAATCGCTGGAGGGGGCGCAGGTCGTGCTCGTGTCGCCGGACGGCCCGTTGAACCAGTTGCCGCTGGCGGCGCTCCCCGGCAAGGATCCGGCGCACTACCTTTTGGAAGAGGTGCCGCTGGTGTGCATTTCCGTGCCGCAAATCCTGCCGGACCTGCTGGCGGTGCGGAAGGGGCCGGCGCCGGCGCCCTCGCTCCTCGTCCTGGGGGCCGTCGATTATAACGCCGGGACGGCTGGCGCGCCGGGACCAGCGCCGGGGGAGGAGAGGGGAGGCACCTCGAAGGGGTGGTCCGAGTTGCCGGGGACGCGCGGCGAGATCGCCACGGTCAAGGACCTGTTCGACGAGGCGCACCCGGAGGCCCGGGTGGTGGCGCTGCGGAAGGACAAGGCCACAGAGGCCGCGGTGCGGAAGGAAGTGCCCCACGCCCGCTACCTGCACTTCGCGACGCACGGCTTCTTCGTGCCGGAGGCGTCGGGGCATGGGCGCGGCGGTGAGGAGGCGGGCGGCGTGGACGGCGGTACGCCGCACCCGGGACTGCTCGCGGGCCTGGTCCTCGCCGGCGCGAACCGGCGGGCCGAGGCCGGCGAGGACGACGGCGTCCTGACCGCCCTGGAGGTGGCCGAACTGGACCTGCGCGGCGTCGATCTGGCGGTGCTGTCGGCCTGCCAGACCGGCCTGGGCCAGGCGGTCGGCGGCGAGGGATTGGTCAGCCTGCAGCGGGCGTTTCAGGTGGCCGGGGCCCGCTCGGTGATGGCCAGCCTCTGGTCGGTCGATGACGAGGCGACGCGCCGGCTCATGGAGCGCTTCTACGAAAACCTGTGGCAGAAGAAGATGCCAAAGCTGGAGGCGCTGCGCGCCGCCCAGCTGTGGATGCTCAAGGAGGGGGTCGCCCGCGGGATGGTCCGCGAGGACCCCGACCCGAACGAAGGGGAGGCGCCGCGCACGCCGCCTTTCTACTGGGCCGCCTTCGTCCTGGGCGGCGATTGGCGCTGAGCGCGAGCCGCACGCGGGCGCCAGGGAGGAGACATGCCGAAGAGCCGTCGAACGCTCCTGCCGCTGGTGCTGCTGCTCGCGGCCATCATCTTTTTTGCGCTGTTCCTCCACCAAGTCTTCAAACTGGTCGAGGGCGGTGACGGGGACTCCCGCGACAAGGCCCTCAAGTACATCTTCGGCGTCGTCGCCTGGCTAGCGGGAGCCTGGGGGAGCGTTCGCGTCATCGACCTCTTTGTCTGGGAGCGGCGGGCGAGCACCATCGGCCAGCCGGTGCCGCGCCTGCTCAAGGACCTGCTGGCCATGCTCATCTTCGGCGTCGCCGCCACCGGCATCGCCGTCACCGTCTTCAATAAGGATATCACCGCCTTCGGCTTCGCCTCGGGCGCCATGGGCATCGTCCTTGGCCTTGCCCTGCGCAACGTCATCCTCGACGTTTTCACCGGCCTGGCCATCAACCTCGACCGTTCGATCAAGATCGGTGACTGGGTCGAGATCCACCACAACTACTTCAAGAGGACGGTCTACGGCCGCGTCATCGAGATCAACTGGCGCACGCTACGCATCGACCTGGGTAACGGCCGTGTCGTCGTGGTGCCGAACAGCCTCATGGCCGTCACGCCCTTCACCAACTACTCGCAGCCGGACGACGTGGCCCGCTTCGAGGTGCTCATCACCCTCGACGTCTCGGTGCCGAGCGAGCGGGCCATGCGCATCTTGCTGGCCGGCGTCCGGGCCGCCACCGGCAAGACCGGCCCCCTCGAAACCCCCGAGCCGAAAGTGCGCATCGACGAGGTGACCGACAGCGGCGTCCGCTACAAGGTCCGCTACTACCTGGACGTCGATAAGACGTCGCCGGGCAACGGTCGGCACCTCGTCACGCGCAGCATCCTGGAGCACCTGAGTCGCGCCGGGCTGACGCCGTCGTACCCCAAGCGCGACACGTTCCAGGCGCCGATGCCGGTGCGCGGGCTCGACACCGACGTCGAGGCCGGCCGGGTGGCGCTGCTGGCGCGGATCGACCTGTTCCGCAAGAGCCTCCAACCCGAGGAATTGGAGGCGCTGGCCGCCGCGATGCTGCTGCGCCGCTTCCACAGCGGCGAGGTCCTTATCCAGCAGGGGGACCGCGGCGAGTCGCTGTTCATCCTGGCGGAGGGAATGGCCTACGTCTACCTGGATCACGGCTCGGGGAACGGACGGGTGCGCGTGGCCCAGCTCACGCCGGGGCAGACGGTCGGCGAGATGTCGCTGTTGACCGGCGAGCCGCGCTCGGCCACGGTGACGGCGGCCACGGATATTGTCGCTTTCGAGATCGCCAAGGAACACATGCAGGAACTGCTGTTGCGCCGGCCGCAGATCGCGGAGCAGATCAGCAGCGTGGTGGCGGAGCGGCGCTTGCAGCTGCGCGAGGCCGCGGCCAGCGCCCCGCCCGAAGAGCAACTGGCCGAGCGGCAGAACATCGGCCGGCAAATCCTCGAGAAGATGAAGCGGATCTTCCGCTGGGGGTAGCGTTTAGCGGCCGCCAGGTAATAGTCTCCCCTCGCCCCGGTACTCCGGGGAGAGGGGTCGGGGGTGAGGGGTTCTGAGCGAACAGGATTCATTGCATTCGTTGCGCGGCGCGGGATTCGTTGCGCGCCCCCGGCCGTGCGCAACGAATGCAATGAAGCGCCCCTCACCCCCGACCCCTCTCCCCGGAGTACCGGGGCGAGGGGAGGAGAACTGCCGCCGCCCCGAGGGCGGCCGCGAAACGGATCCGATCACCCATCGCGTGTTTCAGTGGGGCCGCGACGGCAATCTCTGGCCGAGCCAGCCGTGGGCGGCTATCAGGTCGCGGCTGTCCACCAGGCCGTCGCCGTTGATGTCGGCGAAGATGTTGTACGGCTGGCGCAGCGCCTGGGAGAGGGCCGCCAGGTCGGCCGCGTCCACCACGCCGTGCCCCAGCACGTCCCCGTACAGCACCCGGAACTGCTCGGTCAAGAGCGCCGCCCCGGCCAGGTGGTTGCCGGCCAGGTCCGTCAGGGTGCCCGTGTGCAGCGTGGCGGTGAAGATGCCCAGGGTGATGGGGGAGAGCTGCCAGGTCAGCGTGTTGGTCCCTCCACCGCTGAAGCCGGTGATCGGCAGCCCGGTGATGCTGGCGGCGCTGGCTCCCACGACCGCCTCGCTGAAGACGACCTGGACCCCGGTGATCCGCCAGGGCAGGTCGAAGCGCGTCGAGCCGATCAGGTTGTAGCTCTGCGAGCCGAACAGGACGCGGGCAGCGACCACGAACGGCGCTCGTGTGTCGATGACGATGGTCGTGTCGGTGGCGAGCGAGCCGGCCGTTCCGGGCCCCGGCAGGGTCAGGTCGAGGGGGTCGCCTACGTTGTAGGTGATGGTGCCGCCGTTGAGCGACAGGGCGCTCGCCGAGGTGTAGTCGAGGTGTGCGCTGTTCTCGCCGGGGGCCACGGTGTAGAGGAAAGTCAGGGTGTGGGTGCCGCTGCCGCCGGCGTAGACGGCGGTGCCGCCCGAGTTGAGCGTCAGCAGCGGCGAGCCGGTGACGTCCACCACGCCAGTGAAGTTGACGGTGATCGCGATGACCCGGCCGGCCGCGTAGCTGCCGTTCGGGGTGGTGGCACTCACGGTGCTGACGTCAGCAGCGCCGGCCAAGTCGGGCACAAGTCGGTTGGCGATGGGGGTGCCGAGGCCTGTGACCAGATCGTAGCCGACGCCCGCCGAGTAGTTCGTGTTGTTGCCGCTGCCGTTGCTGCCGGTCGTGATGTCGTGGAAGTCGTTGGCGTACGTCGTGGGGTCGTCGGCCAGCTGGTAGAGGGTCGGCAGCGTCTGGCTCGGGCCGTCGAGTGAGCCCAGGCCGTGCTCGGCCCGGATCTCGTCGGCGATGGCCACCAGGGCCGCCCAGGCGGGACAGGAGAAGCTGGTGCCGCCGATCTCGTTCCAGGGGGCGTCCGGGAAGTTGGTGTACGTGTCGTAGTAGGCGATGCCGGTGGCGGTATCGGCGTCGAAGGAGACGTCCGGGGCCTCGCGGAAGTTGTTGGTGTTGTTGACGTTGTCCTGGTAGGGCGGCTTCACCTGGAAGAGGCTGATGCCCCCGCCGCTGCCGCTCCAGCCGGACTCCGACAGGTAGTTGCCGTGGGCATCGAGGAACAGGCTCGTCCCGCCGACGGCCACGACGTCGGGGGAAAAGGCCGGCCAGCCGCCCGTGTTGCCGTTGTCGCTGCCCACGCTGTTCTGGCCGGTCGAGCCGGCGTCGCCGGTCGAGCCCAGGAATGTTACCCCGTAGCCCGGCGGGCTCTGGAAATCGGTACTGACGTTGCTCGAGATTTCGTTGTCGCTGAAGCTCATGCTGACGACCGTGGCCCCGGAATGCTGGCCGGCCCAGACGGCGGCCGCGTCCAGCAGGTCGCTGTCTGGCTCGTCAAAACCGCCGTCATTCGGCACGACAGTGGCCTCGACAAGGATGATCTTGGCCCCGGGGGCGAGGGCATGCACCCACTCCACGTCGAGGGCGATCTCGGCCTGGAAATTCGGGTCCATCAGGGGGAGCGGGGCGGCGTTGCCGTCCTGGTTGACCTTGGTGAAGAAGCCGGCCGGCTCGGGCAGGCCGAACTGCTTGTCGAAGCCGTGCAGGTCGCTGGCGAGGAAGGCGGTGTCCTGGGCCAGGGGCAGGTTGGGGTCGCGGCTGACGAAGTTGGGGTTATCCCCCGCGTCCACGATGGCGATGGTCTGGCCGGTCCCGTCCTGCAAGACGCCGCGGACCTTGATCTGGTCGATCCCGTACGCCTTCTTGATCTGGGCCGGCGTGAAGCCGACCGGGGTCGCGGACGCAATGTCGGGGTGTACCTGGTTGGCGTTGAGGACAATGAGGTTGGGGGGCAGGGCGCTGGACCCCGTGCTCAGGAGGTTCCGGCCTTCGAGCAACTCCACGTCCAGCCGGACCCGGACAGGACGGACCTTCGACAACGCCTGCCGGCGCCGGGAGCGGGTGAACTTGATCACGATGCGGTCCTCGGAGCAACAGCTCGTTAAGGGTGAACATGTGGAACTGTGGGAAGCCTGTCCCCCCGTTATAGCAGTTCGCGGCTCCCGCCGCCAAGGGAACACACCGCCGAGCCTCGCGCCATCAACTATGCCCCCCGCGGCGGAACCTGGCGCGAATAAGTAAGCGATTCCGTGCCCGCGGAAGGCGCCGCCGCCGTCACAACCGGTCGCGCGGGTGAGGAGCGGCCGGAAGAACCACTACACCCGGCGCGGGCGGACGGCTGTCGCCTCCCTCCGGGCGATCGGGGAGTTGTCAAGGCAACCCCAGGGAGAAAGACGCGGCCGTGCCTGGCACAAGCCGGCGCATCAGCAGACCCTGCAAGGATAGCGTTTACTGCCCTGCGCCGTGCCGCCCCGGCAGGTCTTGAGTCATTCCCTGTCGTTAAAGCCCGGAGCATTGTCCGAAATATCAACAAGAGCAGGCCGCCCGAGACCTGTGTGTTGCCGCGGGTGTCGGGATTCATCCCAGCTGCTTGCGGCTGCTCGCAAACACAGCAGCGACTGGATCCATCGGAAGGAGACCGCACGATGAGAAGATTCGTCAGGTTGGGAGTCGGTGTGATTGTCCTCGGGTGGTTCGGAGGAGCCGCCGCCTCGGCCGACCCCACCCTTCCCCCCATCCCCACGACCCCGGTGCCGGCCGCCGCGCCGGCCGCCCCCGCCAAACCGTTACCCGCGACGCCGCCCGCCCCCGCGACCCCGGCGCCAGCCGCGACCGCAACCGCAACCGACGACGTCAAGGCCCCGGCCGCGCCGGCCGACCCTGCCAAGCCGCCGGCCGCGGCGGCCCCCGTCTCCGTGACCCCGACGCCGCCCGCCCCCTCGCCGGCGGCCGTGGTCCTCGCACCCACCTCGGGTTGCTCAGGGGATCACGGGGCGATGGACTGCGCCCTGGCCGGGAAGGACTGTGACGCCACTCACTGGGAGTTCTTCGGCGGCGCCAGCCTGTACCTCCTGAAGCCGTACTTCGAGAGCAACACCGCCTATAGCACGACCAGCGGCATCGGCACCACCCACCCGTCGCGCACCGAGACCGATTTCAACTGGGACTTCGACGCGGCGCCGGCCGTTTTCCTGGGTATCGTGTCTCCCAGCGGCCTCGGTGTCCGCGCCGGCTGGTTTCACTTTGACGAGTCCTCGACCCCGCAGCACACGGGGCTGACCCCGGGCCTGGCGACCAGCAGCTTCATCGATCCGGCCCCCGGCGTGACCGGGCTGCCGGGCGCGGTCTTCGCGTCGCCCGGCGCGCTCCTCTCGGCGGGCGCCGGCAAGGACGTGCTCGACTTCAGTAGCAGCTTGAAAGTCCACAGCCTCGACCTGGAAGCGATGCAGGATTGGCACTTCGGCTGCTTCTCGCTGCTGGTGTCGGGTGGCGGCCGCTACCTTGAGGTGTCCCAGGAATACTCGGCCAACCTGAGGAACAGTGCCGTGTTCCCCGGCGTCGGCAGTGCCAGTGAGCTGCAGCACCTCGACTTCGCCCAGCGCTTCCAGGGTGGCGGGCCGACGCTGGCCGCCGAGGGTCGCTGGCAGGTGCGCAACAGTGGCCTGAGCCTGTTCGCGAACGCCCGCGCCTCGCTGCTCATCGGCACGGCTCACCAGTCGAACAACCTGGTCGTGATGGTGAATGACCCGGCCGGCGTGGTGGGCGGAAGCGCGGCCGTCGCCTCGTCCGCCGACAGTCACCCCGAGCGCGTGCTGCCCGTGACCGAGATCGAACTGGGGTTCGAGTACAGGCGCTGTGTGGGCCGGGCGGAGCCGTTCTTCCGGGCGGCGGTCGTCGATAAGACCTATTTCGACGCCGGTAACGCCTCGCGCCAGGACGGCAATCTCAGCCTCTTCGGCGCCCAATTCACCTTCGGCGTGAAGTATTGAGCACTGGTCATTAGGAAGCCGCTTGCGGCTTAGCGGAAGCCTGGAATCCGCTAAGAAATCATTTCACCAATGGCGAGCGGCGCGGCGTCAGCCCACCGGTGAAGCCGAAACCGGCGGGCTGACGCCGCGCCGCTCGCCATTAGTCAAACAGTTTCTAAGCCGCAAGCGACCGGCCCGCCCAGTTATTTCTTCTCCTCCAGGCCGGCCAGGAGTTTTTTGAAGTCGTCTCGCGACCGGAGGGGCGCGAAGTCCTCCGCACTTTTCAACTGCTCCACGTCCTTGTAACCCAAGGTGATCGCCTGGCGCAGCAAGTCGAGCGCACGCTCGGCGTAGGTCTTCACCAACTCGTCGCGCTTCTCGGCGGCCAGCTTCGCATCCTTCCCGGCGACGCCGACGCAGCGGGCCAGGACGGCGGCGGCGGGGACGTGGTAGCCCTGCCAGCCGGCCGGCATCGCCTGGACCCACTCGGCCACGGCGGCGGCCGACGCGGCATGGTCATTCAGCTTGACCAGGGTCTGGGCCAGTGCCAGGTAATGGCTGCCCAGTTGCTGCCGAAAGCCGGGGTGCTGGGGGGTGATTTCCAGCGCGGCACGCTGGTGGCGCACGGCTTTCTCCAGGTACGGGCGCGCCTCCTTCAACTGCTTCCCCTCCAGCAGGAAGCGGGCCAGGCCGTGCTCGGTGACGGCGAGGTTGCTCTGGAACTCGGCGACCTTGGGGAAAGCGCCGGCCAACTTCTCGCGCAGCACCAGCAGGCGGCGCCAGCACTGTTCCACCTCCGCGGCGGGTTCCTTGGCGGCCGTCAGCAGGACGATCAGGTTCGAGTAAGGGACGGTCAGCTCCGCCGAGTACGCCAGCACGTCAGGATACGTCTTCTCCAGATCCTCCAAGATGTCTATGGCCCTTCGATAGCTCTGCGCCGCCCTGGGCACACGGTCGGCCTGAGCGTGCAGGACGCCCAGGTTGCCGTGATACTTGGCCAATTCCACGCGGTAGACGGGCGACGCCGGAAAGTCGGCGACCAGCTTCTCTTGCACCGTCAGCGCCTCGTCCCAGGCGTCTTCGGCGTCCTGGCGCCGGCCGGCCCCCGCCAGGAAGATCGCCAGTGCGTCGTAGCCGCGCGCCAGATCCTGCCGGTACACCGGCACGCCGGGCTGCTCGTTCTTCAGCGCTGTCAGCAAGCCCAGGCCCTTTCGCCATGCCTTCTCCGCCTCCTCCGGGCGGTTGGTGGCCCGGAGCAGGTCGCCAAGGTTATTGGAGGCGTTAGCCAGCAGGTGGCGGTAATCGGGGACTGGCGGGTACTCATCGGCCAGCTTTCCCGACAGTTCCACGGCCTCAAGATAAGCTTTCTCCGCCTCGGACGCCTTGGCGTTCCTCTGCCAGAACACACCCAGGTTGCTAAGGCCGCTGGCCAGATCCTTGCGATAGACGGGCGCCTTCGGGTAGCGCTCGGCCAGTTCGCGGCGCAGTTCCAGCGAGCGGAGGACGTGCTTGAGGCCCTCATCGGGCCGGCTGGTGGCCTGCAACAGGGCCGCGAGGTTCTGGAGCGTACTGGCCAGTTCCTGCTGGTAAGCGGGCACGTTGGCGTGATCGGCGACCAGCTTCTCCACGATCTCCAGGCCGCGGCGGTAAGCCTTCTCGGCGTCGGGCAGGCGGTTGCCGGTCTGCAGCAGGATGCCGCGGTTGTTGTAACTTGCGGCGACCTCGGCCCGGTAGTCCGGCACCCGGGGATAGTCGGCGGCCAGCTTCTCCAGGACATCGAGAGACTTCTCGTACGCTTTCTCCGCGTCGGCGCCGCGGCCGGCTGCCTGACGCACGAGGCCGAGGTCGTGGTAGCTGGCGGCCAACTCCTGCCGGTAAAGCGGCACCGTCGGGAAGTCGGCGACCAGCTGTTCGCGCAGCCGCTGCGACTCCCCGTAGGCTTTCTCCGCCTTTTTCGGTTGCGTGTCGCGCCAGAAATTGCCCAGGTGGTTGTAGGTGATGGCCAGCTCCTGCCGATAATCCGGCACGTCCGGATGATCGGCCGTCAGCTGTGCCAGCACGGTCTGAGCGTGTCCGAAGGCTTGCTCCGCGTCGCCCTGGCGCCCCGTGGCCCCCAGGAGCAGCCCCAGGTTGTTGTGACCGCGCGCCAGCTCCAGGCGGTAGACCGGCTCCGCCGACCCCTCGTTCAACTCGATGCGGAGCCGCAGCGTTTGCCGCAGGATCGGCTCCGCCTCGACGTAGCGCCCTGCGCCGAATAGCAGGATGCCGAGGTTGTTGGCGACGGCCGCCAGCTCCAGTCGGTCCTCCGCCTCGCCTTTCTCCTCGACCAACCCCTGCCGCAGGGCCAGGGCGGCGCGGAAGGCTTGCTCGGCCTCCGGGGTGCGGCGGGCGTCCCTGAGCAGGCTACCCCGGTGGTTCTCGCAGGTCGCCAGGTCGCGCCGGTAGCGCACCTCGCCCGGGGACTGGACCAGCAGGTCGGTGAGCGCCGTGCGGGCGCCGGCGTAGTCCTGCTCCGCCGCCTCCTGCTCGCCGAGCATCTTCCGGATGTCGCCGACGCGAAAGCGGGCGCGCGCAGTCTCCCAGCGCACCCCCGGGTCGTCGCCTTTTTCCTCCAAAAAGCGCTCGTAAAAGAGCATGGCTTTCGTCAGCAGTTCGCGGCGCAGCTTCTCCATGCGCGGCTCGTGGGCCAGTCGCTCCTGGCCGACCCCGGTCAGCATGGTATCGACCGCCAGGCGGGCCCGCTGGAAGTTCTCCTCGGCGCGGCGGAAGTTCTCCTCGGCGCGGCGGAAGTTCTCCTCGGCCTGCCGGTGTTCGTCCTCGGCGATGCGGCGCAACCGGGCCTCCTCCTGGGCCTGCCGCCGCTGGGATTCGCCGAACGCCAGACCGCCCGCCACCAGGCTGACGACGAACAGTGTACTCACGACGGCCAGGGCGGCGGCGACCGGCCGGCGGCGGGCCCACTTCCAGGCCCGTTCCCAGGTGGGCGTCGGCCGGGCCAGGATCGGTTCCCCATCCAGGTAGCGCCGCAAATCGTCCGCCAGGGCGCCGGCGGTGGCGTAGCGCTTCGGGGCTTCCTTGTTCAGGCACTTCAGGCAGATCGTTTCGAGGTCGCGCGGCACCTTGGCGAGCAGCCGGCTGGGGTAGACCGGCTCCTGGGTGCGCACTTGCTCCAGCGTGTCCCAGACGGTCGCCCCCTTGAACGGCGGCCGGCCCACCAGCAGCTCGTAGAGGATGGCGCCCAGCGCGTAGATATCGACGGCCGGGCCGAGCTCCTTGGTGCGGCCCTCCGCCTGCTCGGGCGGCATGTAGCTGGGGGTGCCCATGATGGCCCCGGTCCGCGTCTGGCCGTCCTCCTCGTCGAGCTTCTTGGCCAGGCCGAAGTCGGTCACCTTGGGGGTGCCGTCGGCCGTCAGCATGATGTTCGGCGGCTTGAGGTCGCGGTGAACGATCTGCCGCTGGTGGGCGTAATCCATCGCCTGGGCCAGCTTGTGCAGCAGTTCGGCCGCCTGCCGGAAGGGCAGGGGGTTGCCGGCGAGCTTCTTGTCCAACGGGCCGCCGTCCACGAACTCCAGGGCGAAGAACGGCCTGCCCTCCCATTTGTTGATCTCGTAAATCTGCACGATGTACGGGTGCTGCAGCTTGGCCACCGCCTCGGCCTCGAGGCGGAAGCGGGCCAGGTCGGCCTCGCCGGCGTAACTCCCCGACAGGATCATCTTCAGGGCGACCAGGCGGTTCAGGCCGACCTGGCGGGCCTTGAAGACCACACCCATGCCGCCCCGGCCCAGCTCGCCGAGGATCGTGTAGCCGGGGATCGCCGGGCCGCTGCCCGGGCCGGCGTACGCCGGCTGCGTGCGTGGCTTCCGTGGGGCGTCTTCTTCCGTGTCGAGCCCCCCCGGGGCGCGCTGGGTGGTCCCCCTCGGCCGGTGTCGTCCGGTCTCACCCTCGGCACGGTCTGCCTCGGTGCCCCTTCCCGGCTCCTCCGGTCGGGTGGCGCCGCCGGAGGAAAGCGCCTCGGTCGCCTCCGGGGCAGAGGAAGCTGGGGCGCGGCCGAACGAGCGGGCCGTGGGGTCGAGCGTGACGTCCGTGGCCGAGATCGCCTGGGATGGGGCCTTGGAGAGCCGGTCGGTCAGCGGGAGGGTGGAACCGGAGGGGTCCGCCGGAACCTGGCTTGCCGAGTCCGCCCGCGCGGGCCGCAGGGAGGGCGGCAAGGTCTCCTCGGGCGCGTCGGCACGGTCGTCGGGCGATGCCTCCGCGACGGTGGCGCCCTGAGAGTCTCCCCGCTGGGGCGGGAGGGACAGCGGTAGCGTCGGTTCGGGGCCGGTCCCGGCAGCCGTCGGCGTCGGGCCTCCCTTCTTCGTGGGGGGCAGCGCCAGGGTTTGGTCCACCGCGTCGGCCGGCGCGAGGGCGGGGGTCGGCCTCACGGCGGGCGGCGCCAGCGTCTCCTGCGAAGGGTCGGCCGGCGCGACACTGGGCGCGGCGGCGCGCGGGGGCGGCGCCAGGGTGGCATCGGTACTGGAAACCCTCGTCGGCGCGGCCGGCAGGCTACCGGCGCCGCAAACCGGGCAGGCGGCCGACTGAGCCTCGGCCAGCGGCTCCCAGTGATGGCCCTTCGGGCAGCAAAGCATTTGCGGCACGGATTACTCCTTCGTCGCAGTGGCTAGCCACTAGCCACTAGCCACCAGCCACTATTTACTAGCCACTAGCCACTAGCCACTAGGCACGACCTGGCCCCCCCGCCGGAGGCGACATCCATGCTATCTATTTCCGTCACCAACGAGCGACAACGCCAGCAGTTCGACCACCCGGCCGGCCCCTTCGAGTTCGGGCGGGGCGTCCAGGGCGAGATCCCCCGTTTCGTGATCGACGACGGCTTCGTTTCCCGCGACCAGCTCCGCATCGAAGAGCTGCCCCTTGGGCACATCCGACTGAAGAACCTCAGCGCCAGAAACCCCGTCATCCTGGCCGACGGCAGCGACATCCCGGCCAACCAGAGCCGAGAGGTGGCGCTCCCCGTCTCGGTCACAGTGGGCGAAACCGTGATCGCCATCGCGCACAAGCCCGCGCCCGCGCCACCCCCACCCCCCCGCGAGACCGACACGCCGGCCGTGCCGCCCCGGCCGCGCATCACCGACGTCACCTGGCCGCTGCCGGCCCTGAAGTCGGAAGCGGCGGTCGCCGGCATGGCGAAGGAACTCTTCGCCGCCGACGGCTACCTGTCGATCCAACCCGTCCGCTGCCAGGACCAGCCGCGCCTCCTCCCCGGCCTGGGCGAGACGGGCGACATCCTTTCCCCGGCCACGCTGGCGCGCTGGATGGAGTCGGTGCTGGCCCTGCAGCGCTCCGACGCCGGCCCCACGGAATTCTACTCGCAGGCCGCGCAGTCGATGGTCGAGATGATCGGCCTGGACGTCGGCCTGGTCCTGCTGCACGGCGAACGGGGCTGGCAGGTCGTGGCCCGCGCCGCCCGGGAAGACGAGGGCCGCGGCAGCGTCGGCCGCGAGTACAGCCAGACGGTGCTGCGCCAGGTGCTGGCGGAAAAGCAGACCTTCTACCAGGACCTGGCCCTGATGAAGTCGCAGGAGAGCCTCAAGAGCGTCGATGCCGTCGTCGTCTCGCCGATCTTCGCCCTGGAGGACGAGGTGGTCGGCGCCCTGTACGGCATGCGGCGGGGCGGCCGGGTCAAGGCCGGCAAGGTCCACTCGCTGGAGGCCCAGTTGGTGCAGCTGCTGGCCGCCGCCGTCGGCGCCAACCTGGCCCGCTCGGCGGCCACGCGCACGCGCACCCAGTTCGAGCAGTTCTTCTCCGCCGACCTGGTGCGCGAGCTGACGCGCGACCCGCGTATGCTCGAGGGCCGTGGCCAGGACGTGACCATCCTCGTCAGCGACCTGCGCGGCTTCTCGACCATCTCGGAAAAGCTCGGCCCCCAGGACACCTGCCGCCTGGTCCGCGACATCATGGAACGGCTGTCCGAGCGCGTCGCCGAGCACGCCGGCGTCATCGTGTCGTACCTCGGCGACGGGCTGCTGGCCATGTGGAACGCGCCGGCTTCGCAAGTGAACCACGCGGTGCTGGCCTGCCGCGCCGCCCTGGCGATCCTGGCCGAACTGCCGGCCCTGAACGCCGACTGGCAGCCGGTCCTCGGCTCGCCCTTGCGCTTCGGCCTCGGCCTCAACACCGGGGTCGCCCAGGTCGGCAACACCGGCAGCAGCCGCAAGTTCATGTACGGCCCGCTCGGCAACACGGTCAACGTGGCCAGCCGCGTCGAGGGGGCGACCAAGTATCTCAACGTCCCGGCACTCATCACCGGCTCGACGCGCGCCCAGGTCGGAGACGCCTTCGCCACTCGACGTCTCTGCCAGGTGCGCGTCTTCGGCATCCAGTCGCCCGTCGATCTGTACGAGCTGCATGGCCAAACGGCTTCCCCCGAGTGGTTGGCCTTCCGCGACACCTACGAAAAGGCCCTGGCCCTGTTCGAGAACCGGCAGTGGCTCGAAACCTGTCAGCTCGTCCTCCCCCTGCTGGAGCGGGCCAAACAGAGTGGTCAGTACGACCAGCCGACTCTAAAGCTCGCGAATCGCTCCCTGGCCTGCCTGGCGAGCCCGCCCGACCCCTTCGATCCCGTCGTGGACCTGTCCGGCAAATGAGGCACCGTGCAGCCGCACGATGAATCAACGCTCGCGGCTCGACTCTTCTGCCCCTAGTCCCAGGCCGAGATCGACCAGCACCGCCGCCAGCGCGTACCAGGGCGACAGGTCCGCGGCCGCGCCCCCCGTGTCGGGCAGGACCTCCTCCAGCGGGGCCACCGGCTCGGCCCCGTCGCCGTCCGCGGGATCGAGGACGAGCGGCGGGCCGCTGAAGACGGCATCGACGTCGGCGCGCCGCGCGGCATCGTTCTCGAAAAGGGCCCCCTGCTCCTCGGTGGGAGGTTTGGCCGGGGCCGGTTTGGGCGGCGGGGTTTCCTTCGGCGGCGTTGTCGTGCCCGGTTTGGCCCCCGCCGACTGCTGGCGCAGCAGCTTCATGGTGGCGACACCGCCGTACAGGACCAGCGCCTTGGGGCCGTCGCCGACCATGCCCAGCACGAACGAAACCCAGGTGGCGGCGTCGTCGCTGTTGGGGTCGCTCTCCCCCGCGGCCCCCGCCGCGTAAGGACTCAGGGTCAGGGCCGACTGGCTGGCGCTCACCTGGCCGATCTGCGACGGCACCAGGGTCAGCGTCAACGAACTGGTGCTCTGGAAGGTGACCGACGGCGCCGCACCAGCCGGCGCGTCTCCGATGAAGGAGGCGGCGTTGTTGGTCGCCAGCGGCTTCGAGGCCGCCGGCGGCGTGACGGTGGTCTGAGTCGCGGTCGCCGGGGCGCTGACCGCGACGGTGAAGACGGTCCCGCCCAGGCCGTTGACGCGCGGGTGGCTGGTGGAGTCGAGGAGCACAGAGAAGCTCCCGTCGGCTAACAGCAGCGGCGCCGCGCCGCCGCTGCCGCGCACCGGCACCCAGGCCAAGCCGTCGAAGAACAGGAGTTGCTTGCCCCCCGGCGGGGGGCCGAAGGTGGCCACGACCTCGTCGGCGGCGTTAGTGCCGGGAACCTGCACGTCGAAGAAGGCGGAGGCGTTTTGGTCCGCTCCCGGGACCAGGACCGGCAAGGGGTTGTCGAAGTAGTCGAGCACGGTCAGGTTGTTCGGCGGGCTGCCGGCGACGTTCGACGTCAGCTTAGCGGTCACGTCGGAGAGGCCCGCCACGCCCGACTGGGTCGGGACCGCCCCCGCGCTGCTCGCCCCCTCGATCGATCCCGACATCGTCACCGTGGCCGTGCTCGTGCCCCCCTGCCGGTCGCTGACCGTGTAGGTGAAGGTGTCCACGCCATCGAAACCGCGGTTGGGCGTGTAGACGATCGTGCCACCGCGCACGACGATCGTGCCGTGCGGATGCGGAGGCTGAGTGGTGCCGACGATGGTCAGGCCGCCGCCGTCGAAGTCGATGGCGTTGCTCAGCACCGGCACGACGGTCGATCGACCGGGCGTCAGCGGCGCCACGGAGTTTTGCGCCAGCGGCGGCTGGTGAACGCCCGCCAGTCGCTCGCTTCCCGGCAGGTGCAGGGCGGTCAGGTGATTGATGAAGACCCCCGAGTCGATTTGCCCGTCCCCCACCTTGAAAATCGACAGATACAGGTGATGCACGCCGGGGGTGATGGGGGTGCCGGCCTGCAAGAGCGGCGTGCCGCCGTTGTAGAGCGTCCCCGTCAGCGTCACCACCCGGGAGTCGTCGAAGAACGGGCCCGCGGTGCTGACCGGCTGATGGGTCGGGTCGGTCACCGCGTAGGCGAAGTTATTCGGGGCGCTGATGGCGTTGGTGGCGGGATCGACCGACCAGGTGTCCTCGTCCAATTCGGCGAGGAAGGTGCCGTTGAAGCCCCGGTCACGGAAGAGCGGGTACTCATTGCTGTCGAAGGAGAAGTCGAAGTTCAGGTAGTTGTCGCCCGCGGGGACGTCGATGGTCAGCTCCAAGATGGAGACGTCGAAGGCGCCGCGCAGCCGGGTGTGGTTATCGACGCCGGCGCTGGTGTTGTCGGTGGCCACGCTGACGTCGCCGTTGGTGAGCAGGGCGAACGGCCCCGCCGCGGTGAAGGGGGGCGTGCCCAGCGTGCCCTGGTAAACGCCCTCGGCGGTGGGCGAGCTGACCGCCACCCACTGCTCGCCGGTGACCAGCCCGCTGCCGTCGTCGATCGTCGGACCCAGGATCGGTGGGGCGAACACGTTGACCGTCACGGTGCCCGTCGCGCTGAGCAGGCCGTCGAAGACGGTGTAGGTGAAGTGGTCGGTGCCGGTGAAGTCGGCGTCGGGGGTGTAGGTCAGAGTGCCGTCGGCGTTGATCCGCACCCGGCCGTCGGCGCCCTGGGTGACGCGGATCACCCGGAGCGGGGAGGGACCGTTATCCGGGTCGAAGGCCCCGCCGTCCTGCCCGTGGGTGCCGCTGAGCACCGGGACGATGACCGGCGTGTCCGTGCTGGTGGCGGCCGTCTGATCGAGGGCCACCGGCGGCACGTCGTTGATGGGACTGCCGAGGAGCCGGACCACCAGGACGACGCTCTTTTGCGTGGTGAAGTTCGTCCGCGTCCCCGCCACGACGATGTTGCCGTCGGCCTGGACGGCGAGGGCGTTGGCCGACTCGGTGCTCGAGTTGCCGAAATCGAGGACCGTGGTGCCGCCCGTGCCGAAGGTGGGATCCAGTGTGCCGTCGATGCCGTAGCGGGCCACGGTAAACTGGACGAGGCCGTTGTCGCTGCTGGTCCCCGTGGCCACGATCTTACTCTGCGCCGGTGTGGCACCCGCTTGGATGGCCAGGGCGGTGATCCCGGCCAGGGCGGGGGAAAAGGCGGTGGTCACGGTGCCGTCCGGGCTAGTCAGGCTGGTACGGCCGATGAGGTCGCTGCCGAACGTGGTGTCCAGCGTGCCGTCCAGGTTGTAGCGCGCCAGTGCGAAGTCCTGCTGCGAGGCGTCGGCGTTGGCCGTGCTGCCGCCCACGACGATCTTCTGCGCCGTCCCGTCCGCGTTGAGCTGCAGGGCCATCGCCGTGGCCACCGCGTCACCGCCGTCGCCGAAGTCGGTCGTGACCGTCCCGGCGGGGCCGAAGTTCTGCAATTGGGTCGCGGAGCCGAAGGTCGTGTCGAGGCTGCCGTCGGGGTTGTACTGGGCCAGGGCAAAGACGTTCTCAGAGTTCATATTGACGGCGTAGCCGGCCACCACGATCCGGCTCAGCGTGCCGTCCGAGTTCAGCTCCAGGGCGATCGCGTTGCCGACCGCGTCGCCCAGGCCGAAGTCCGTCGTGACCGTCCCGGCGGGGCCGAAGTTCTGCGATTGGGTCGCGGCGCCGAAGGTCGTGTCGAGGCTGCCGTCGGCGTTGTAGCACGCCAGGGCGAAGTCCTCTTCGAGGGTCGAAGCGTTGTAGGCTTCGCCGGCCACGAAGATCCTGTCCACCGACCCGTCGGAATTCAGGAGAAGTGCGATCGCGTTGACTGTGGTGAAGGTGAACTGTCCGTCGCCGCTGCCGAAGTCGGTGGTGACGGTGCCGGCGGGGCCGAAGCTGCCGGTGCCCGCGCCGAAGGCGGGGTCGAGGGTGCCGTTGGCGATATATTCCGCCAGGGCGAAGTCCTCGTTGCCGGTAGTGGGGTTGAGGGCGTTGCCGGCGACGAGGACCTCGCCGTTGGGCAGCACGGCGAGGGCGTTGGCCGCCGCGGCGGTGGACGTGCCGAAGGGGGTGGTGACGCGGCCGCCCGTGCCAAAGGTGCTGTCAACGCCGCCGCGGGCGCCGTCGAGGCGCAGCAGGGCGAATTCGGTCCCGCCCGCCGTGCTGCCGGCCACCACAATGTTGCCGTCCGCTGGCTGAATGGCCACCGCGTTGGCCTCGTCGCCGCTGGGACCGAAGGTGTCCTGCACGGCGCCGACGGAGAGATTGGCGGCGAAGGTCAGGTCCGGGCTGCCGTCGCTGTTGTAGCGGCGCAGGGCAAACTCTGAGTCGCCGGTGACGTTGATGGTGCCCGCCACCAGGACCTTCCCGCCGGCCTGAAGGAGCAAGGCGTTGATTTGCTCCTCCGCGGCGTCGGGCGCGAAGACCTCGCCGTCCTGGCCGAAGGACGAGTCCGGCTGCCCGGCGCTCGTGTATCGGACCACGGCGAAGTCGGTGTTCAGCCCGGCGGTGCTGCCGTTGTCCTGCTGCGAGTAGCCCGCGGCCACGAGCTTCCCGTCCGGCAGGATGGCGAGGGCGTTGGCCTGGTCGTTGCCGGGGCCGAGGCTCGTGGTCACCAGGCCGCCGCTGCCGAAGGTGGGGTCGAGCAGGCCCCTGGGGCTGTAGCGGGCGAGGGCGAAGTCGAGGTTGGTGCCATTGGACGCACTGCCGGCCACGACCACGTCGCCGTTCCCCTGGAGGACGAGGGCGGTCGCCACCGCGTCCCCTTGGCCGAAATCGGTGGTGACGGTGCCGGTCCCGGCGCCGAAGGTGGGGTCGAGGGCGCCGTTGGCGTCGTAGCGCGCCAGGGCGAAGTCGAGGTTCTTGCCGTCGGAGGCGGAGCCGGCCACGACGATGTTGCCCTTCGCCTCAACCACGGCACGGGCAACGGCGTCCCCTTGGCCGAAGTCGGTGGTGACAGTGCCGGCGGGGCCGAAGCTGCCGGTGCCCGCGCCGAAGGAAGCAATGAGTTGGCCCGTGCCGTCGTATTCCGCGAGGGCGAAGTCGTCGCTGCCGGTGATCGGGTTGAGGGCCGCGCCGACCACGACGATGTCGCCGTCCGGCAGGAGGATCACGCCATAGGCGACGGCGTCGCTGCCGAAGTCGGTGGTGACGGTGCCGGCCGGGCCGAAACTGCCGGTGCCCGCGCCGAAGGTGGGGTCGAGGTTGCCGTGAGAGTCGTAGCGCGCCAGGGCCAACTCGCGGTGGCTGCCGTCGAAGGCTGAGCCGACCGCCACGATTTCGCCGTTGTGCTGGACGGCCACCGCGTTGATCGCGTCGTCGCCCTTGCCGAAGTCGGTGGTGACGAAGCCGTGCGTGCCGAACGATTGCACGGGGATCCCGTTGGGATTCGTCAGCAGCAGCGAGAAATCGTTGTCCTTGCTGGCGCTGCTCCGAAAGACGAAGGAGCTGCCGGCGACGACAACGTTGCCGTCCGGCCGGAGGGCGACGGCGTTGGCGATGTTATTGCCGGCCCCGCCGCCGAAAATGAGCAGGCCGGTGGCGCCGAAGGTCGGATCGAGGGTCCCCGCGGGCACCGTGCCGGGGCCGAGGACGACGACGGTGACGTTGGCCGGCGGCGAGGTCAGCCAGCCGTTGCCGTCGGTGTAGGTGAAGCGGTAGGTGCCGCTGAAACCGGCGGGGGGGATCCAGGTGATGGCCGTCCCGTCGGACTGAAAGGTCCCGTCCGGCGTCGAGTGGGGCTGGCCATCGACGGGCACGGAATCGCCGCCGGCGGTGGTGATGCCGTTGACGAAGATCGGGTCTCCGGGCTGTGGGTCGAAGTCGTTGGCCAGCACGTCGATCGTGATGCCGTTGAGGACGCCCGACTGGGCCGGCGCGGTCTTCACGTCGTCGGCGGCGATGGGCCGGATGTCCGCGTTGTAGCGGGCCAGGGCCAGCTCGGTCGTGCCGTTCTCGACGGCGAAGCCGGCCGCCACCAGTTTGCCGTTGCTCGTGGCGACCAGGGCGTTGGCGGCTTGGTCGTCCGCCCCCAGGTCGGTGGTCACCTGTCCGTTGATGCCGAAGGTCTGGTCCACCGAGCCGTCGGCGTTGTAGCGGGCCAGGCCGAAGTTGCGATCGGGTTGGCCGCTGGCGGAGATCTGCTGGAGGGAGAAGCCGGCGACGGTGATCCGGCCGATGGGGTCGATGACCATCGCGTTGGCGGCGTCGCTGCTGGGGCCGAGCGACGTGGTGATGGTGCCGGCTGGCCCCACCGAGACCGCATTTACCCCGAACGTCGGGTCGAGGAGCCCATCCGGTTGGTAGCGGGCCAGGGCGACGTAATCGAAGGTGCCGTCACTCACCTGCCCCGCCACGACGACCGCGCCGCCAGGCTGCAGGGCGAGGCCGTTGATCGAATCGTCGCCGCGGCCGAAACTGGTTGTGACCGTCCCGCCGTTGAAGTCGGAGGCCAGTCTTCCCGTGCTGTCGAGTTCGGCCACCGCAAAGTCCAGCTTCGTCGCCGGCCCGTCGGGCACCGTGGCGCTCCCCGCGACCACGATGTTGCCACTGCTCGCGACGGCGACCGCCGTGGCGCTGTCGTCCCCGGTGCCATAGTCGATGAGGGTGCTGCCGTTCGTACCGAAGGACTGGTCGAGGGTGCCGAAGGAGGTGAAGCGCACCACAAGCATGTCCTGCTTGCCGCCGGAGCCGAGCGGGAAGCCGCCCTCCGACTGATTTCCCCCGGACCTCTGCGCTGTCCCGGCCACGACGATGGCCCCGTCCACCGGCTGGATGGCCACGGCGAGGGCGTCATCGCTGGTGGTCCCGGGGATTTGGCAGGTGACCAGGCCGTTCTCGTTGGGGCCGAAGTTGTCGTCGAGGGTGCCGTCGAGATTGAACTCCGCCAGTGCCAGGACCTCCTGACCATTCTGGACGGCGAACCCCGCGGCCAGGACCGCATCAATCGTCCCGCCGGGTCCGGGGACGCCTACCAGGGTGTTGGCCACGGCATTCGCCGGCCCGAAGTCGGCTGTGGCGACGCCGTTGCTGCCGAACAAGGTGTCGAGGCTGCCGTCGCCGTTGTAGCGCATCAGGGCGAACGACTGGTGGCCGCCGTTGCTGACTGTGCCGGCCACGATGAGGGAGTCGTCGGCGGTTCCGTTGCCGTCGCCGAGGCTCACGACGGCGTTGCCCTGGGCGGCGAGGCCAAGGTGGGTCAGCACCGTGCCGCCGCCGTTGAACTGCGGATCGAGGTTGCCGACGTTGAGCAGCACGCGCGGCTCGAGTTCTTCCACGGCCACCAGCCCGGACGGTCGGCGCAGCATTGGCGGAAGGAAGCGGAACGACGGAAATCGTGCCATGTCGAGCCCCAGGTGAGTCGCGCAAGGATGCACTGCGGCGAGGGGATTCCGAGGACGCTCGTCAGCCGTTGGCGCCGATGCCTCCGCGCCTGGCGCTGCCCTGCAACCTCGGGACCCGAGAGACGGCAGGGCGGATCCTCAGACAATGGGGACACCTTTGACGGACGCCCGGATGAGCCCGTTGACTTTGACGGCGTTCACGAACGCGCTTACCACTAACAGAATAACGCAGGCAATCCGGGAAAGGAAGAACAAATCGACGGGCCGCGCCGGTCATCCTTCGCCAACGGGACGGTCGCAGCGAGAGGCAAGTCTGCACGGAACATTAGCCGGACCAGCCCGGCCTGGTTCAAGAGCGCAGGCACCTGGGTAACCCTACCGTCGCACGTCGGCGTCGCCGGGTGTGCCCAGGGCCAATTCGTTTCACGGGCCGGTGAAACGAATCGCGTTTTCCGAAGTCCTTGTCCTCCCTCGTCTTGCGCCGCCGACAACTCATTCGTTTCACGCTTTTGCTAGACACACTTCGGGGGGGGCAATGAAACGATTCGGCAGGGAGGAAATTAGGCCGAAGTGACGCGGTGTGAAACTCCAGCTCAACCGGGGAGGGGCTCCGCCGACTGTTACCCGGTTTGAACCTGTCCACGAGCCTTCCTGTATCCGGTACTTAACATCATTGGCTTCAGGTGTTAACGTCGGTTAGCACGGCGCCGTCGGAACACCGTTGGCCTGCTTCCTTCGCGCCGCCATTTCTCCCCACCCGTCCCAGCCTCGTCCTTGTCATAATTCCTTCATGGAAAGCGGTTTGCGACCGGGCTTCTGTCTCGCCGCTGGTGGCGCGACGTCCCGCGGAGGATCTCGTCTTCCCCGGGCAGTCGATTTCTACCGAGTGGCGCAAGAAGTGCATTACTGGAGTCACCCCTTGCCCTCAAATCGGAGCGACGGCGTGCGAGGTGCGGGAAGAGATGGCTACCCTCCGCGGGGCTGGTCGGGAACTCCGCTGCTTCCGATGCCGCCACTTTCACGCACGCCGCCCGGCACCCTGGCTTGAACAAGGCCCTTCGCCGCACCCCTGAGAAGAATCCGGAGCAGAGACGCCAATGCGACACGGCAAATCGATCCTCCTGGCAGGCCTCGTTGCCCTGGCGTTGGCTGGGGCGGCCCCGGGCGCGACCATTAGCGGGGTGACAAGCCCCGGCAACACCTTCGGCACCGCCTTCCCCATCCTCGACAGTGCCTTCACCGCCAACTCGGA